>OIWT01003328.1_pt1 | contig 14941 bp, 19 predicted proteins | sample 1587701 | NCBI WGS metagenome assembly OIWT01 (sample SAMEA3888904, study PRJEB22519) | human gut metagenome | biome: human gut; feature: human-associated habitat; material: faeces | place: Denmark | collected 2009
AGCGCAAGGGTCGCAAGGCCACTGGCAAGTACACGGAGAAGGACGTCAACATGGCTAATCTGGATTAAGTGTACTGAGCTCATGAAGTGGTATATTACTCGACGGCTGTTTGTTAAATCCGCGTGAACGAGTTCTGTGTTGCTACCTTCATCTGGCTACGGCTTTCAGTTAACTAGTTTTCTCTTATCCCAACATGGCTACTTGCATTTTCCCAACATCGGAAGTGGTCTACGCCGCTGCCATCAAGGACGGGGTCGTTCAGCTCTTAGGAAGGGGGAATCAGCCCATTTCTTCCTCCACGTGCTATCTCCCCCGAAATGCAACGAAGGACTCGATCAAGACGATCTCTCCCTTCAAATCCATGGAACAAGACCTGCCCTTTTCATTCGCGTTGTTTGGGCCGGGACTCGATGGGAGATTGGTCCGTGTACTGAAGTCAGCATGCAGCGTGACTGCCCAGCAGAAGGCAAATGGCGACATTCAGTATGTCCATAACGGACGTACTATCGAGGTGGAAACCGTCGTGAATACTGTATTCTCAAATATCGTGTCAAAAGTGAGGGATGCTCAGGGATCGATTCGAACCCTTGGCTTTGTGGTTCCCGATCATTTCTCCGTGCTTAGGCGCGCTGCACTGTTCCGAATGGTGAAGGGGAATCTGCTGAACGAAGACGTGAAGGTGAAACTGGTGAATCAGTCTGCGGCGATTGCTGCATCCTGCATGAAGCATGTCCCGGAAAAGTGCAACATGCTCATCGTCCGCCTTGACACCGAAGGCCTGACTGTGAGCATCTACAGCATCGATCGAAAGCAAGCGACTCCAATTATCAGTGTGTCGGATACGTCCGTTACAGAGGTCGATGTGTTGAGGGCCACGCTGGATGCCTTCGTCCGCCGCGTTGAATCGGCGGGTCTTGCTCCCGAGTTCAAGAAGATGGACGAGAACATGAGAATCCGAAAGGAGTGTCGCTACCTGGAGATCATTCGCAGTCTTTACGCGATGACGAATGAAGATGCGACGATCGAGCTGAGCGACGGAAAGGAAGAAGAGATCGGAGAGGACGACTGCGGAGAGGCCGTTCGGTCGCTCGTCGCACCTGTCTTCAATATGATTGAAAACTGCCTTCTCCTGAGCAACATGTCCATGGCGATGATCAGCGGCATTGTTGTGTCTGGATGCACGACACGCTTCCCCGCATGGACGGAGGCTCTGAAGCAGAAGTATCGCAAGGAAGTGACCTATGTGAGCGATTCGGACATGTGCTGCGAAGGAGTGGAAATGGTGTCTGGCATGGTGTCCTCCGTGAAGCAGTGCTCCCAGGCCACATACAGCGTGGGACTGGACACTGATCAGGTGCTGTGCATTCCCAGCGGAACGTGCTTCCCTTCGCCGCGACTCGAGAAGAAGTGCGCGCTTACGTACACGAGTGGCGTGAGCTCGAAGGATTTATTGGTGCTGGAACAGCGATTCGGTGACAAGAGCCCGAGGGTGGTGGATCGGAAGAATCTGAATGAGCTCCGCGAGGGCGATGTGTACCAGCTGCAGGTGACAATGAACTTGGACGAGAATGGCTTTGTCATCACGGATGTGAAACGGAATAAAACGAGTACTGAATTGTAATTGCTGTATCGTGTTTGTTGGACTCACTGTACCTGCGTACCATGCTCCAAATAGGTTGTTGCCACTTCCATTGCAAAAAACAACTAGATCACACTCTTCCTTTTCTTCGTGACACGGATCGCGGAAGCAATGAACATCATCGCAGATAGGTAGATGCGCATAGAACCATCCATGATAGGCCCGTTGACACGGTAATCGACGGCGATCAGCTGATCATCCGTCCTTTGGGTGCTGGAAGAGAAGTCGGAAGGTCCTGCATCTATCTGAGCTACAAGGGCAAGGTCGTTCTGTTTGATTGTGGTATTCTTCCAAAGTACCGACTTTCTCCCTCCCCTTACCGTTAGTGGCGTGGGCAAGGGATCCTTACCCCTGCTAGATGCTATCGAAGATGATTATGTGGATCTGGTTCTGATTTCGCACTTCCACTTGGATCATTGTGGCGCTCTCCCCGTGCTGCCTCGTACGTTTGAAATTGCATCCATTACGCACAGAGCGCAGTTTCTTCCACAATGGTGAAGATGGGAAGAAGCGCACTCGCATCTTCATGACGTACCCCACGCGCGACATCATGAAGAGTCTTCTGACCGACTACCTGTCCATTTCTTCCAGCGAGAGCGAAGCGGAGACCATCTACACGGCGCAGCAACTCGAAGCGTGCGTGAACTCGATCGAGACCATCAACTACCACGAGGAGCGATGGCACAACGGAATCAAGATCACCTGCTTCCAAGCCGGACATGTCCTCGGAGCGGCCATGTTCTGCGTGGAAATCGACTCTGTTCGTGTTCTGTACTCCGTCTTCTCTCTCGTTCACTCTAGATACACCGGCGACTTTTCCCGCGAAGAAGATCGTCATTTGCCTGCTGCAGAGATTCCTCCGTTCCACCCCAACGTGGTCATTGCGGAGAGCACCTACGGAAAGACGACCCACGACAATCGCAAGGATCGCGAGAACGAATTGGTGAGTAATGCTGCATTGGCATAGTCACTCGCAGCAAAGGTGGTGGCGACGCTGAAGAAGCGCGGCAAGATCCTTCTGCCGGTGTTTGCGCTGGGACGCACGCAGGAGCTGCTGCTGCTGCTGGACGAGTATTGGGAAAAGCACCCCGACATGAAACGCCTGGGTAGTATTATCTACCTGAACCAGTTGGCAAAAAAGAGCATGAATTTGTTCAAGGTGGGAACAGGGCGGGCGTTTCATCGTAGCGATCGATTGACATGATGAACAACACCATTCGATCGCGCGTGAGTGACCACAACCCTTTCGATCTTCGTAACGTCACCATCCCCAACAGTGTGGACGAGGTGGAGATGGCGGGAATTGTTGAGGCGTAGTGGCTGGCCACGGAGTTCAGCGCGATTCCGCCGTGCGTGATTCTGTGTTCTCCGGCGATGATGGACAACGGAACGTCTCGCATCGTGCTGGAGAAGATGGCGGGAAACGAGAACAACCTGATCATCCTGACGGGCTACTGCATGGCGGTGGATTCCCGCGGGAGGCGTGAGGCGTAGAACACGGTGGCGCGTCGGCTGAAGGACGGCGAGAAGATGATTCAGATCATGAACGGCAAGATCTCGGAGCAGATCGAGGTGCGCTGTCCCGCAACTACCATCTCCTTCTCCGCGCACTCCGACTTCCCCGGCACGCTCTCCTTCATTCGCGACACGGAGCCCGAGCGTGTGGTGCTGGGTGAGAGAGAAGTGAGCGAGTGAGTTGTAGTACATGGTGAGGTGTCGAAGATGGACGCGCTGAAACAGGGACTGGAGGAGGAGCTGGCGGAGCGCATCAACGAGGGGTCGTTGACGGTACGCGCAGGCCTTGATGATCATGGGTAGGTGTACACGCCCGAGAACCAGAAGGCGCTGAAGTTCCGGTTCAACTCGCCCATGTTTGTGCGGATTGTGGGGCGCGCGGCGGAGCAATCACTGAACGTGCATGACGAGATTCGGGGCGTTTTGGTGAAGAAGGACTTCCAGTATCAGTTGATGAATCCGGAGTGGGAGAAGGAAGGTGTTTTGAGTGGTAGGGATTTGTGCACTTTCACGCAGCTGAAAATGCGCCGCATTCTGTACCGCGAGCACTTCAAATCGCGGCTCGACTTGGCGGGAATGGCGTCGCTGTGCGCGTTCGTGTCATCCAAGGTGGAGCTGGTGGAGGAGGCGTGAAGGAGTGATGAGTAGAACGAGGCGAAGACGGCGGTGGTGTGCGACGGCAAGATCACGGTCACCCTCCTGCACCAGCAGAACTGTGTGGCGGAGTACGTGATCGAGTGGCTGAGCGACTACGAGACGGATGTGCGCGTGGACTCGCTGCTGATGCTGGTTCTCCAGCAGGACGCCAACATCCTGTCGCCGCTGGTGCGCGTTGGAGGGAAATGTGAGTGGTAGAGAGCGCAGACGCTGTGTGACTTGCTACAGGAGGGAGAGACGCCGATGCCGAACGCGTGCGCACCGGGTCTCCGTGCGGAGGGAAAGGAGGCCGTGGTGAAGGAGGTGTTGGAGGAGCAGGTGAGGAAGAGAGGCGCGAGTGAAATGTAGTTTGGTGCGGTGGAGGAGGAGGAGGGCTCACCCTTCTGGAAGATCGTCATGCCGGAGGGAATGGAGGTGTTCGTCCACCGCCAGAATTGGAGCGTGGAATGCGAGGATGACACGATTGCGGAGTCTGTTCGCGAAGTTGTTCGTATGGTTTTAGATATCATGTAATCCCATCTGTTTGTTTGAAAGCGCTTCTTTTCTGCAGTGTAGAAAAAGGGTTCGTTTTCTGTCATCGTTGGATCGCATCATTTGAGCTTCCGTTGTCCCATCTGCAGATGAATGGTGCGAGTGTAGAACAGGAGGCTGCGGCTGCAGACGCTGAAACGAAGAAGGAGAAGGGAGTGAGTAAAGCCACTGCACAGAAGCTGCTGGCCAAGTACAAACAACTCCAGGTCGCTATTTCAGTCGTATTGTGATGGATAGGCCGCACATGACGCACTTCAAAAGACATACGATGCGACTGCCGAAGAACTGAAGCAGCTGAAAGCCGAACTGGGAGAGAAAGGAAGGGGGGTGGAGGAAATGAAAAACGATCATCAGGAATCATTGGCGTTGATAGAAGACCTCAAAAAGGTGGCAGCGAATGCCACTGCGGAGAAGGAGCAATTGCAGCAGCAGTACGACTCTCTAGTGAAGGAGAATACCGGTTTACAGGCGAGAGCTCAAGAGAGCGATTCTAAATGGAATGCATTGGCGGAGGAAAACAAGAGACTGAAGGTGGGAGTACCGAAGACGCCGGAGAGCAAGCAGCTGGCGAAGTGCCAGCAGCGCATTGCCGAGCTGGAGGCGGAGGTGGAGGCGGCGAACAAGCGATCGAGCGACGTGTTCGAGGAGGGAAAGGCGCTGGCGAAGAAGCAGCTGGAGATCGAGACGAAGGATCGAGCGCTCAAGGCGAAGCTGCGCGAGCGGAACGAGGAGCTGGCGGCCGTGAAGAAGCAGCTGAGCGAGACGTCGTTCAAACTGGAGAAGACGACGGAGACGGTGATGAAGCTGCAGGACCGTCTGGAGAACACGTCGTCGAGTCATTCAACAAACAGCAAGAAGCTGGAGGAGGTGCAGCGCGATTACGACAACCTGAGGCAATTGCATGATGAGCGCGAGAAACTGTACACATCGCTGAAGGAGGAGTCGGCGGGCACGGCCGCGGCGCTGGCGCACGCCACGTCGGAACTGGAGTCGGCGAAGAGCGAGCTGAGCGCGCTGGAGTTGGAGTTGTCCCTAGCGCAAAACCACGAGAAGCAGCTGGAAGAGGCGGCGACCCAAAGCTCCGAGGCGTACGCGCAGCTGCAGAAGGAGGCGGCGGCGCGGGAGCACGCGCTGGAGGGCGCGGTGGAGCGCGTGGAGGAGGAGAAGCGAGGACTGTTGGAGCGGCTGGCGCAGGCGGAGCAGGCGGCGAGCGACAAGGCCGTGGAGGGCGCGAAGGAGGCGGAGACGGAGAGACGAAAGCAGGCGGAGCTGGTGGCGCGGCTGGGCGAGCTGGCGACGGAGCTGCGCGCCGTGAAGGCGAAGAACACGACGCTGGTGGCGGAGGCGGCGGAGGCGGCGGTGGGCGCGGCGAAGGAGAAGGAGGCGGTGGTGGAGGCGAAGGAAGCAAAGGAGAAGGAGAACGAGGAGCTGAGAGCGGCGGGCGCGGCACTGCGCGCGAAGACGGAGGCGCTGGCGGGGGAGTTGGCGGCGGCGAAGCAGCGCGAGGCGGAGAAGGCGGGCGAGTTTGCGCGGGAAGTGGCGGCACTGCAGGCGGAGGTGGAGAGACAGAAGAAGGTGGCGCGGCAGTCGGAGAGCAGCCAGAACGACGAGATGCGGCAGATGCGCGAGCAGTTCGAGCTGGTGAACGGACGGTACGACGAGATGAAGAAGCTGGTCAGCGTGCTGAAGAAGCAGCTGCAGGAGCGACCCGCCAACCCTCTGGTGAGCACGCAGGGAAACTCTCTTGTGAGCACGCAGGGAAACTCTCTTGTGAGCGCACAGGGGAATGCACAAGCCAGTGCACAAGCAAATACGCAGGAAAGCCCTCTTGTGAGCCCGTCGCTGACGCTGGAGGTGGCGAAGGAGGGAAGCGGAACGGAGACGGCGCGGGAGATTTCGGCGCGGGTGCGAGAGTTGGAGCAGAGCGAAAAGTCAAAAGACGGGCGGATTTCGTCACTGGAGCTGCTGGTGGAGCGACTGAAGAAGAACGAGGAGAGCAACACGAACGAGCTGATGGAGCTGAAGGTGCAGAACGACGAGCTGGAGAAGAAGGCGGGAAAAGTGGCGGAGTTGGAGGGAGAGTTGTACAGCCTGCAGGTGAAGTACAACGCGATGGTGGACGAGTACACGGAGATGCGGGAAACGGTCACGGACCTGCGGGAGGAAAAAGTGGGGGCTTGTGGGAGATGTGAGGATTAGGAGTTGTACAAGCAGCAGCTGCAGCAAGCGTTGAGTTTAGTGCATGCGAATGGTGAATAGTGTATTATGGGAGTGTTTGGGTCCACAAACACAAGACTAAAAGAAGTAGCGATTGACAACGTACATGCACACAATAGCAACGAAAACAATGCAGAGAATGACCTCCACCGAGATATCGGAGGAGTATTTGATCTAGGCGTCAATGCCGCGCAGAATGCCCACAGAGTACTTAATCTCGCTGCACTGGGCGATCGACACGTACTTGCTCATCAGCTCCTTCGAAAATTGCTGAAAGTCGTTCAGTCCCTTCAGCAGATTCACCAACTGCAGCTGGTCGGACTGACTGTCCGCCCTCAGCATCTGGAAGTCGATGTCCATAAACGACCCAATGTAGTAGCTGAACTGGTTGCACAGATTGACGATGTCCAGGAACAACTGCTGGTACTGATGCTGCTGACTGGGGTACTCCTTCCGGTAGTACTGGGACAAAAACTCCCTCGTAATCACCACGGAAGAGTTCTGGATGGGATTACCTCTACATATGACGCTAGCCAACCGATGCAACAGAATAGTATAGAAGTTTTTGTTAATTTGGTGGAAGGTGACCTCGATCCGGTCCATAATCGTGTTCAGGAGCAAGAGCAGCTGATTGCGCTGGTACACGTCCGAAAACAGTTTGCTCACGGACACGGGATCATTGTACTGGAAGGGGGAGTGGCCCAGCGGCAGCACAAACCGCGTTTCCTGGTTGGCAGAAATCTTCCCGAAATTCTCCATCCCGACGAATCCCTCAAACAGCGCGCTGACAACGAAGTTCGCCACCCGGTCCCCGTGGTTGTCATCGTTCTGCCTGTCTGGTTCCGTCGAATAGCCTCGTGGGAAGGAAGACTCCGAGTGGATGACGATTATGGCATCGTCGGAGAAGAAGTAGGGCAAGTTGCCCTCGAAGACGACCTTCATGTCCTTCACGTCGAGAACGAATATGGAGAACATGGAGGAGGCATCTACGATTCAAAGCGTGCAAACGAGGAAACCGGATGCGGTGGGAAGGTGGTGCTGGTTGAACAGGTTGTCGCGCGTGGCAAGAGCGAGCTTCAGCACACTCTCCAGCTGATGTCCATCCTACTGGGAATCGCCCGCGCCGAACACTACGATGTGCTTCTGCGCCTCGTACTCGATCGAGCTCTTTCCGTTGTACAGCGAAATGGACTCGATGTAGGTGGAGCGAATGGAATTCAGTAATGTCACGTTCGTTCTCAAGTTCACCATATCCGTCACCAGATGCGCGCGGCGCGTGCGCATGTGTGTCTTGAACAGTCCTCGCAGCTTGATCTTCACCTCCTCCAACTCCTGCTGATACTGGATTAACCGCGGGGAATACTCGTCCGCGTCGGTGAAGAACACAATCGAAGTCAGGAGCTGTTGCTGCGGCGCGAAGGTCGTGGCGTTCACGATGTTGGTGAAGAGCACGTTTTGGAGGAGAAACTTGGTCGTGGACACGATGGAGGCCGACTTCAGACTTCGATCTGTGCGTGATTCGGCGAGTGTGTCGATACCGAAGAGATAGCTGTAGGGAATGGTGTTGTGGATGTTGTTGTCGTCAACATCGCTCGACACGACGATCGGACCCGCAGAGATATCGATGAAGATGAAACGCTCCGAAGCGATGAAGTACTATGCATAAAGCGATTGTGAGTGGTCCACGGTGCTGAGCGTATTCTCGTTGTTGTTGAAAAAGTAGTAGTTGTAGTAGTAGGCATCCGCATTCTTGTCGTTCGACGGAAGCATCGTCGTTTTGGAGGGATTGATGAAGATGAGCTACGAATGAAAAGCCAAGCCAGATAGGAACAGTGGGAGTGGTTTTCACGTCAGTGACGTACAGTGCATTCGTCTTCTCCAGCACTACACTGAACTAGAGTGGGAAAGCAAAACGGTCAGAGTAGAACTGCTGAATCGCGTTTTGCACATCGGCCTCGCCCACATTCACGAAATACTTGGAGGGCTTCTTTGGGACGATCTCGATATTCTCTTCCGATGCAATCTGTGTCGCTAGCCATGATCAGGAAGGAGAGTCAAGACCGAAATGCTTCTTCATCACCCTCATGTAGCTGTCGAGCACACGCTGATGCAAGTGAAGTACCTACTGTTCACAAAGCAACGAAGAACGTGCCTGATACTCCATTTCGAAGGACACTCTGGAATCACTATAGGCATTCTCATTACGAATGTGAGGCCGCAGCGTTGGGACGTGCTTTAAGAGCATCTGCCTCAATTCATGGTCTGAGAAGTCCTTGTCAAATCCAGCAACTGCAACGTAGAGCTTTTGCTTCGTCGTGATCGTGTTCTACTCATGAATGCAATATGCAATATGCACGTTGAAAACACGATCGTAGTCGCTTTTCGAGTAGACGCTCTGTAGATCCCTTTCCGTATCCACGGAGAGCGCGAATCCGACAAGGAGGAGAAAGAGCAGACGCCTCATCAGGATAATACTGACACAACAAACAGGAGCTAAAACGAACTGTACCCCTCACTTCTCCAGAGGCTTCTTTCCTCTGCTGATCAGCCACTCGTTGTTCTTCTTCGTGTCGACGTACTTGCGCTCCGGCGTCCAGTTGGCGGGCACCGTCACGTCCAGCAGCGGTCTGTCCTTCAGATAGTACAACTTCGACTTGTGCGTGAGACGCTCCGCCTTGTGGAGGAAGGACTGCTGGATGAGCTACGGATGACCGCGAAGGAGAGAGCCAACGCGCACTGACTTGATGTCCGGCTCGTATGTCGAGTAGAGGATGGTGACCCCTTCTCCTCCTATGTTCTACTCATGACAACGCAAAACGGCTGCTACACAACGAATGGTGAAGGTCGAATTGTAGTAGTCGTTGTGCTTCGCGATGCAGATGCCCCGGTACACTTCCTCTGTCTTGCTTCCGTTCCGGCCCTTCATCTACCCATAAGTCACACGAATTCTCCCCGTACTCTCACTTCAATCGCGTCGCCGGGCTTAAACGAGTCAAAGTCCATCGTTTTGCTGGCCTTTTCCGCCGCCTCCTTCGACAGTTCGCGAATCAGCGCGTTAGCACTATCCCTCACCGCGATCGCCCGCCCCCTACCGTTTGTGTGGTTCCTTCAGTTTAATGTGTTCCGAATTCGGTTTGATGTTGAATGGGAGAGAGCAGACGTTATATGGAGGCCACTTCTCCGAACTCTCTTTCACTTCAGCCACTTTGCTCGAAAAGGGAACGGACAGCATCCGGGGTGCCGTCTTCGACACCGAGCGTACGAGCTGCTTGGAACAACTTGCCAGCATCGCGGAATTCTGTCTTGAAGCCGATCATGCGGGCGTGTTGGTTTTCAAGGATCCCTGCACGCGCCGCAGAAATCGGTTCTGCTTCGGTCAATTCATTCTTTCTGTATGGGGATTACAAAAGTGACAGCGCATAGTGTAATTCTTACGTATAGTTATACGACGAGCTAAGGGGAGACTTCAAACCCCTGTTCTTGTTGTTAGGATTGTACACTCTTCAAGTGGACGCTCGGTGTGTTGTGTAACGAGTAGGGAATTCCGATCGGCATTGCAAGCACGATTTCAATCATTCTCCAGCAGCAGCATGTTTCCTACAGCCAGCAAGCGCTGTTTGTGATATGCAGTCAGCCGTACTCGCTGAAAATGCTGTGGGCTCCTATTGTCGATGCCATGTCACAATGGTGGTTCGTTGTTATGCGTAGATACTCTCCCAGAATCGGCAGGAGGAAGACGTGGGTCGTTCCTTTGCAGCTCGCCATCGGGTTCATGCTCATCTGTTTTTCGGGGACGATTGAGCGAACCCTGTACTCTGAATCTCCGAACGTTCTGTTTTTGACTGTTTGCTTCCTTGTGTTTTACTTTTTGGCCGCTACGCAGGATATCGCCGTCGATGCCTGGGCGCTGACGCTTCTCTCCGACAAGAACAAGAACTGGCAGGGCACTGCCAACGTGATTGGTCAAACGCTGGGAATTCACCTTGCGTGGGCCATCTCCTCTTCCCTCACCAATAGGAACTCCATTTTCCTCATGCTGAATGATCCCACCTGGACGCTGCCTTGGAGTGGCAAGCAGGGCCCGCTGCTGACACTGCGGCAATTCTCGCTGATCTGGGGAGTGATCTTCCTTTTGTTCACAATCTACATTGCTATATGTGTGAAGGAGGATGGAACCACACAGTGCGAGAAGAAGGAGGCGAAATTGAAGGAAGAGAAGGAGGAGGAGTCGCTCTTGCGTCACAGAGTGCACAAGCGGCAAGAGGAAAAGGAGAAGCGCAGTGAAGAGGAAGAAACGGAGACGAAGAAGGATGAGGATCTCAATCTCTACCAAACCTATCTGCTCTATTTTGACATTCTTAAGAGTCCCTACGTAATTCCATGTTGATGAAATCACGCCTAGTTCCTGCGTCTGGCGCTAATTCTGCTCACCAACAGAATCGGTGTCTTCCCCGCGGAAGGCGCTTCGTCCCTCCAACTCATCGACAAGGGAATGAAGCGTGTGTCGCTCACGTCCCTGAACATGGTTCTCTTTCCAATTGAGATGACGACCACGTTTTTGCTGAGTCGGCTGCTCACCCGAATTCATCCGTTGAAGGTCATGTATTTCTGCTATCTGCTGCGGATTTCCATGTCCCTGCTGCTCAGTCTGTTCATCCACTCCCTCCCTCCGGCGGAGCTGGAGATGATGCCATCGCGATTCTACCCGCTCGCGTACACGTTGGTGATCCTCTCGTCCTTGGCAGGTCGTTCGATGAACGTGGCGGGAGTAGGGTTTCCGCTCCGTGGGTCAATGCTAGATGGCGTACTACGCTCAGATCTCCGATCCGCGGTTCGGAGGCACCTACATGTCCCTATTCAATACCGTATCGAATTTGGGCCATCAGATGTACATGTCGCCCATTCTGAAGATCATCGATGTTGCGTCCGTGAAGCAGTGCTACAAGGAGGGGGAAGTGGTCATGAACAACTGTGCGGGTCATAACCTGTACTCCCAGTGTGCCTCGATGGGCGGGAAGTGTATCACGGAGCAAGACGGGTAAGGGCTGTAAGAACGAGTGATTCGCAGGTACTATTTGCTCACGTGGCCGTGCTTTATTTACGGAGTGGTCTGGGCCATCGTCATGAAGAACCAGTTCAGATTCTTGATGATGACCGACAGGGAGAAGTGGAAAGTGATCTGGCGTGTTTGTTGGAAGAAGAAGATCGTTAGAAGTTTAGAGAAGCCCAGGGGTCGGAGGCAGCTGGTTTTGCAGTGTCATACGCCGAAAAAACGTCAACCTCCGGCGCCGCACTGGCCGTAGGCGTGCTTGACGAAGGACTCTACGTCTCACTCCACTGCATAAACCGCTACAAAGGAATCCAAGAAATCGGCGGTGGACACGGGAGAAGCACTCGTTCTCTCCTCCGAAGGAGTGGAAGTCTTTGACTTGGGGGTTTCGCTGGTGGTTTGAGACGGCTTTACCGGCTTTGCGTTGTTTGAAACCCTCTGCGCGGGCGACGGCTTTGACGCGTTCTGTGATGACTTCTTCGTTTTCAGGTACTTTGCTGCCGAGGCGGGAAGACGCGTGGCCTTGATCACGATGGATCCCTCGAACAGAGGAACAATTTCATCTTCGTCCGTCACATCAAACCAGACTACGTGTGATGCACACACCAGATCCCTGCTCCATGTCTTCTTAAAGGCCCTCTTGAAGCGGAAGAAGTAGGTACCCGGGATTGGGAATATCTATGCTGTGAAGGAGGCAGATGACACGATACCTCTCGGATATCCTTCAATGCAATGGAAGACGCCTTCTTCTTCATCACAATCACGTTGGGATGCTCCAGGTCATCTCCATCTTCCGGAATATAGTATTGAATAGTGGTAGATTCGCTCATGGAAAGAAAGAAATGCGTTCTTGTCACGTTGGCAAAAAAGGAGCCGATTCCCGGATCCCCTTGCCCTGCACAAAAACCTAGCGAGAATGGACGCCTCATCTGGGCTATCGAGAGGAGAGCTCCTGGAGTGGATCAACACAACCCTGAACATGCATCTGCATAAGATTGAGGAAACGGCCTCTGGTAGTCACCGTCATGATTGAATGAGATTATAGGCGCAGTAGCATGCCAGATCATTGACATGCTGTATCCCGGTTTCTGTCCACGGCGCAACTGATGCATAGACACGGTTCCTCTACAGCGTGTGAACTTTGTAGCCAAGGACGCATACGAATATACCAAGAACTACAAGATTCTTCAGTCGGCTTGCTTAAAGAACGGAATTCAGAAGGTATCTTCTTTTACACAATCTCATTTGCAGAATATCGATGTGGACAGACTCATTAAGGGCAGGCCTCAGGATAATCTCGAATTCATGCAGTGGCTGAAGCAGTACTTCGACAAGCACAGGCCCAATAGGGAGTACAACGCTGTCGAGCGTCGTGCTGCCGCGAAGGGAGGCAGAGGTAGTGCATCTCGCCGGGCTCTCACGTCAGAGGTGACGGCATCTTCCGTTCTGCAGCCCCCCGCGGCGCGCCTCTCCAAGGACTCGTCCCGCTCGACCAGTCCCTCCCGTGTTGGTGACAACCTGTCGTGTCCGTGTTTGTATGTTGGCGTTGGTGTGAGAGTCAGCAAAGAAGCCTCGAGTGAACGTGTTTGTTCCGCCGGTCAACACGAGCCGCGGAGAGCAGGAGGAGCAGCTCCGTGAGTGTGCGGTGGTGTGTTGATGGCAGAGGAGCTGGCGAAGAAGGTGAGCGAGAAGGAGGGCGTGATCGTGACACAGACGCTGACGGTGGGTGTGGCGAGGGTGGTTGAGATGCAGATCAAGAACTTGGAGGCGGAGCGGGACTTCTACAAGAAGAAGCTGGTGGACATTGAGGAGTTGGTGACGGTGGGCGAGAGGCAAGCGAGTGAGTGTGTAGAAGGAGAAGGAGAACGGGGAGCTGACGGTAGCACAGCTGGCGGAGCGGGTCACGGCGATCTTGTAGGCGAGACGGCGTGCCGTGTTGTGTAGATACGCGGAGTCCAACTCTCTCCAGCCATGGTGTGTTTGTTACAAACAGCAACACTTCACATTGAGGTCGATGATCTTATCGCGGTACTCGTCGATGTTGGAGAAGGTCAGTCGCACCAATTGCCTGTGCGTCAGCTTCTATCCCTCATCGCCTCCTCGTCCTCCCACCTGCTTCGTGAAAGGACACGTGTTCTTCGGCTCGCGATTCAGCACACGGATCCACGTATCGTAGCCCAGCACGTGCCCGTAGGGAGAGATGGCGGGCTTCACCACCTCCTCATAGGTCATCACATCGATGAATCCCTAGTTATAATCTGGGAAGTCGGCTCTCACGGGCAAACAGTTCTTCTCCTCCTGCTGGTAGAACTCCAGGTTCAAATCGCCCAGCTCATCGTCTTCACTCTATCCATGAACAACTCTCCCACACCGCACAGATTCCACTTTCCTGCTGGAATGCGCTCGCTTCTTCGACTTCCCCGCACCTTGGCTCTTGAACTTGAAGGACAGCATGTTCTTGTCGTTGATGTAGTAGTAATCGTCAATGATCACGCCCTCGCGGATCAGTTGGCGGTAATAGTTGCTGCACTGATACCCCACTCTTCCCGGAATTTTCATGGAAAAGAGTCCCCACTACCCTTCACAGCCGCCAACAAACACAACGGAGTAATCCACACCCAACTCAATCACCTGCTTCAGAAACAAGTACCGGTCCTTCGCCGACCACGCGCCCGTTGCCTGCTTCTCCCCAGGGTCGTTAAACCGGTAGTAGTACTGGTTCGGGTTCTCGAAGCGGTTCTTGAAGCTACGCTCAACTCTTCTTCCTTCTCCCACGCCTTGATTCGCGCGTCACTCCAACCAAACTCCTTTAACTGCCTCGTCGATACGTTCGTTCGGTGGAAGTAGTCAACGGAGTCGGCATAGTCCTGCTCTAGGCATCACACGCGCACCGTGCATTCACCGCGGGACTGGCCCGTCATGATGATGTCCGTTCCGAAGCCGAAGCCCTCGTCATCGCTGTAATGCGAACCCTTCTTCTTCGACTTGGGCTTGGAACGGCTGGAGGAAGATTTGCTGCTCTTGGAGATCTTGGGTTGAGGGGATGTGGAGGACAAACGCGCTGCATCGCGTCATTCAGGCGAATACGAGGAGCCTTCTTCTTAGGACGTCTACAGCTCAGTCACTCTATTGTCTCTCACGACATTACCATCTCATCGAAATCCACCGACTCATCACTTGTGTCATTGTCCATTCCCTTTTTCCCTTTCTTTCGCTTCTTGTCCTGCCCCCACTCCTCATTGTCTTCATCACTTGCCGGCTGGGGAGCTACAGGGGGTGGAAGCTTCTTCGGATCGACCCATTGGATGGACTTCATGTCCAGAGGGACTTTT
>OIWT01003332.1_pt1 | contig 14901 bp, 16 predicted proteins | sample 1587701 | NCBI WGS metagenome assembly OIWT01 (sample SAMEA3888904, study PRJEB22519) | human gut metagenome | biome: human gut; feature: human-associated habitat; material: faeces | place: Denmark | collected 2009
TAAAAAATCATGAAAATTACGTGTGCAATCATTGAAGAAGATGTGAAACATCTTGACAGCCGTTTCTTAAATCTTGGCTGTCAACATTTCACTTATGCAATAATATTAAGAGATTTCTTGATAAAATTTAAAAAACGATCACTTTCTTTCCAATCCTGGCCGCATATTGACCAATAGACAACTGCATATCACGAACAACAGCAGTTCCACAAATAACGCAGCCGCCATCGAATATCCACCCTTTGAAACTAAATTGCTTCGCGCTGCCATCAGCCAGTTTCCCGGCAGCAAATTACTCCATTTAACCGACAATGAACTTCCCAGGTAGTATGAAATCATTGGAATGCCCGGATAGATCACTATCGCTCCACGAAGTGCATTCCAACGCAGAATAAAAATCGACATGATTGCTCCGAAAAACAGTTCTCCCATAAGCATACATACCTGTGATCCCAAAAACTGTCTTTCGTCAAAAGCCTGCACATGATGAGTGTACCAAACAAGCCTATATCCCACTATACTCCCTGTTAAAATTGCCGTCTGATACAAAAAAGTGTACCCTACCAACTCTCGATATACACTTCCATAATACGCTCGAAAGCTCTTATACCTTGGTATTATCATATATGCATTCTCTTCTCTTTTTTTTGCAATCCTGCGAATTACCATGATACAGTATGTCAACTGCGTCAGAAACATCATGGTTTCTGATGTCGCATAAAAAGCATTCTTCCCATATTTCTTGCCAAAGAGATACAATAACGGCTGATAATGTTCTCCATCGTACTGAAATTCCTGCATCAGAAGCAAGAGGATCTGTAACAAAAAACAAATTCCAAACCATAGCAGCACACTCTGAATTTTATAATGATCTATCCTATTTTTCCGCTCCATCGCTCTCTTCCTTCTTTCGTATGCGATGCTCTCTTACAAGATATACCTCTTCGCACAACGTACGAATATCCTCATCGTAATGCGATGCCAGCAATATCGTCACTCCCTGCTTCTACAGTGACATCAGCAATTCTCTGATATCTTTAACCCCTTGTACATCCAGCCCATTAAATGGCTCATCCAAGATCAACAGCCGCGGTTTCTCCATGATCGCCTGTGCAATTCCAAGACGCTGACGCATACCAAGTGAATACTTTGATACATGTTTCTTTAAATTCGGATCAAGACCTACAGACCGCATAGCCTCTTCAATTTCGTAGTTTCCAATCTGATTGCGTATCAGCGCAAGATTTTTCAGATTACTCTTGCCTGACATATACGGTATAAATCCCGGTGTTTCGATCATTAGGCCCAAATCTTGTGGAAAGTCAATCTCCTTCCCGACTTCTTTGCCATCCACCGTAACTTTTCCGGTTGTCGGCTTCAAGAAACCGCAAAGGCACTTCATAAATACCGTCTTACCACTTCCATTCATTCCTACAAGGCCATAGATCTTACCCCTCTCCAATGTTATATTTACATCTTGCAGAATCATTTCTCCCCGAAACTCTTTGCTAAGTCCCTCTACTTTTACCATGATGTTGTTCACAGTAATCACCATACCTTTCTATCAATCTATATCATCGCACAGTTAATCTTTACTCAGATCCACCTTGCGCACCATCCTCAGTCCCATCACCAATACAACAACGGCCAGTACTATATAGTAGACTGCAGCAATCTCTACCCGTTCCATCACCGGCCGAGCCTTGCGCAATGTCAACCCATACACATCCGTCTGGTACAAGGGGCTCAGATACGGTTCCAACCGCCATAACATGTTCTGTATCTGCTTATACCCATCAAACTGTGCAAATTCGTTATCAAAAAATAAAGGAATCCAATCCATGATATAATAAAAAACAAGCACAAAAATACCTAAAATTGTTCCCGTACCACGCCGGAACCAAATATTAAATGTTACTACTAACATCCCTAAAAAGATAGATGCCAAGACTACCAGTAAAAAAGTCAACCCCCACACCTTCAACGGTGTACCGATTTTCATAATCTTGCGGCTGTATGTACAGGGAAGATTATATTTTAATCCTGTTTCAAAATCAAAACCTGTCTTCGGATCACTTGCTTTCCAGTAAAAACTGCTCCATCTGTTTTTCCAATCCACCACTGGAAATAAAGCGATAATAAAACCAACGGTAACAACCAAATAATAGATCACCGATGTCATAATGACATAACAGTACTGCGATAACAGCCACATTTTTCTGCCCTGCCTGGCCAGACGGTTCACCGCTCCATCCCATTGCGGATATGCCAATATCAAAAAAATGAATAATATAAAATAGGTACTCACTCCCCCACCGCAAAACGCCCATGCCGGAAAGATCTCCAACGCTCCCACCCGACAATGCATTTCAGATAACTGCTCCACAAACTCTCTAAAGAAACTGCACAAAGAGATCCATACAAGCAGTACTAGCAACACAAAACGTCCACTACAGACTGTCCTTTGAAAATAGTCTCTGCAAATATAACGCATCTTTTTATCTCCTCTCACTCTGTCTGTTTACGTACACCGTATACAAACACTCCCATCTCGACCACCCAATACAAAAGTACCATGATCACTCGGAATGGCAGTCCTTTGTATGGCAGGAGGGATGCCCGCCCAGTGCTCATCAATACAAGGGGAGAACCATAATACCATTGTAGTGTGATAAAGATCATGTCCATCCCCTCACAATAAATGTAAGAAGACAACATCACCACATACCGATTTTTTACAAACAACGAAACAATCAATGCAATCCCCGGTAATATCGAGGCATAAAGGCTGTCTTCCAAAATATATAACATCAGATACTGCACATATTTTCTCTGCATCACCAGCAAGGATGTACGACTCATTGCTTCTATTGTATCTTCACCTCCAACCAGTACCTGTCCATGTATCTTATAAACGATCAATGCCGTCAGTCCCAAAAAGAGCAGACGGGACAGCACTGCAATGGCTGCTCCTGTGCCGATTGCCACTGCCATCTTCGTAACCGCATATCTCGTCTTGCTTGTTCTGGACATAGAGGAATATCGGTACCCGGATCGATATTCCATCAGATAACTCTCCGCTGTCGTCAGTACACACAGCAATGGATACAGTACACTTCCATAGCCCATTCCCCAACCAACATCCACAAGGTAAGTCAATTCATTGGACATTTCAAATTGATCCAGCATGACGGGAAAATCTGCAAAAACAAGTATAATAATAGATATATAAAAAAATGGAGAATGCAGCACTCTTCGGATTTCCTGCTTTAACATACCTTACTCCTTCCGATTAGCTGATTTTTATAGCATCATTAAGTCAAATATGCTATAATTGTTGTGGTTTTTTACGAGTTCCTATTCTGCCTATGGGCTTGCCCTCTGCGGTGTAGGAACTTTTTTTAATATGTTAATCCATACTATTCGTCCCATGTTAGACCATCTCCTTTCTTTCGTAGATTCCACCCTGTTATACCTATATACTATCTCTGCATTTGGCAATAATTCTGCCTAATGCAAAGCAGCAAGCTGTAGCACCCTCACTTAAGTTGTTTTAAGTCTTATATACTCTGCTTTTACCCAACCCCATGTACCCGTTTTAACTCTTTTAAGATAATACCATTTGTAGTTTTTAGATTTACTCTTCGTCATGTCAACGCATACCTTTTCGTGTATGCTCATGCTTTCTAACACCGTTGCTGAAGTGCTTGGTTTGGCACGTAAACGTACCCCATCTCCCTTTACCGATCCATTCTGATTTGAATACATCATAACATCGGCTGTTGGAACTAGTTCATTGCAAATAACAACTCCTTCTACCATAACAACTTGTGCAGAACTCACTTCAGTTGTATTGCGCCCCGCAAGTATATCATCTGCCGTAACCATGGCAGATGCCTGCATATTTCCTGCAAGCACTATTGCAACACAAAGCACCATTATCATCATCTTTTTCTTATTATTGTACTGTTTCATGTTTTCCTCCTACTTATCAATTGACTGTCTGCTTAGTAACACTTCTCTATTATTGTATTTATCCCCTCCTTCTGATCCTGTTTTTTCTCTCTTTTCATTTGTTGCCAAAGTTCATGAAAATCTTTATGCACAAATACTCCTGTTAAACACATATCTGACGGCGCATACTTTATCACATAAGTAACTCCATCTTCACTCCTCACATAATAGGTAATTTCTCCATACAGAAGAAGATTCTGCTTATCAAACCGTGATATGCCATAAATAGATTTTATTGATTGGTTTGGCGCAATTTTATCCATCATCTGTTGAACTGTTCTTAAATATTTTCTTTCTATCCCTTTTCGATAACTTGCATCCGAAGCAGAAATCCACTTATCTCCTTCAGATATAGCTGATTGATTTATTTCACCGCTGTTGATCTTTACAGCAACACTATATTCATATTTCCAGCCTTTCTTTTTCAAAACAATGTTATATTCGTCATCCTCGCTGTCTTCATAGGTCGTCACATCTACAGCAGCCCTCGCTCTGTCTGCCTGATTCTGCTTTGCCAGCGCATAATCACGCCGCTCATTAAAATCAATGATCTGTAATAACTGCTCATCGGTCAATTCGCTCTTCGGCAGATAAAAGGTACTGTTTGCACGACAGTATACGACTTCTTTCCCGCCATTCGCTTTCACTTCTTTCTGAGAATCTACTTCCTTCAGCTTCGTCTCCGGCAATGTTCCCTTTTTATATTCCTTCTGCAGCAGTTCCTTGCGCTTCTGCTCCTGAGAATACAACTTGCGTGAATAGTGATCTGCATCTTCCCGTTGTGCCTGTGTCATATGGTTTAGCTGCTTCTGTTCCTCTTGAGACATTGATTGTAAATGTTCATGATATTTATCCACAGCAGCATATGTACCCGTCGTCAACATAATGGCTGCGCCAACCGCTGCGACTGCCGTTCGATATGAGAATGCACGCACCACTTTGCCGTCATCCTGCACATCCTCCGCACGCACCCGGCATAACAGTTGATCTATTCTACTGTTTTTCACCGTTGGTTCAGTTGGAACTTCCTGCAACAGTCGTCGGCTGATTTCTCGATCCAATCTACTTCTCATTGTATTTACTTCCTTCCATAGTCCATTATTTACCTGCAATTTTTTAATTTTTGTCGCGCTGCATAGAGTCTTGATTTTACCGTACCTGTTGGTATGTTTAAGATTGCGCTTATCTCTTTTTGCGAAAAGCCATATATGTAATACAAATATACCAATGTACGATCCTGCTCTGCCAGACTTTCTATCTCATGCCAAATTCCGCTATGCGGATAACCAGGCTCCGCTGTCGTCGGATAGTCGTCCATAGATTCCACCAATTCTACCCGTTTTCTTTTTTGAATCATAGACAACGCTGTATTGACTGTAATCTTTGCTACCCACGACCGCATTTTATCCGGTGATCGAAGCTGTTCCCTGCGTTCCCACGCTTTGCATAACGCTTCTGCCACCGCATCATCTGCATCCTCCGGATGATGCAGTATATTCATTGCGAGCCGTACCAGCATGCCTCTTTCTGTTGCAACAAATTGTTCAAATTGCCTAGAAGTCAAACTACGCCTCAATTTATTCCTTCCTTTCTGCGCACGCTTCCAGTGCATTACCTCCCTGTGCCAGAGGTGCACCATAGGCACAAGGTTTCACCATCTCTTGTGGCCACCTTTTGATCGGTTCTACTTATATGACTATTTAGAAGCCCAAAAGGTTCATTTTATTTTGCAATATTTTATTTTTTAATATTATTAAGTTTTTCCGTGTATTCTCCTAATAATATTAATGGTTTGTGGAGTTTATTTTGATTTTGTAAAGCATTTAGATTCAAAAACGCAAACTTCGCACATCAAACTTGAACTTACCATACCAAAAATTAATATCAGAACATATCTGTGAATGATTCTCCCACCCGGCATCATACACTGTCACTATTGCAACGCCTGCTTAATACTTTGATAATGTAAAAAAATCCCCTGCTTATCGTATTCTGATAACTGTGCTGCATCCGCTATCTGAAATGCATTCGTCTCTTCCGTCTGCAATTTGATATCTTCCTCTGTAAAATCCATATGATATTTATAGACATCTACAAAATAGTTATCACCTTCTCCCGGATTCTCACGGTGATACGAAAACAGGAAGCCGCCTTCTGCATTCGTTACATCCAGTCCGGTTTCTTCTAAGATTTCACGTTTCACGGCCTCTTCCGATGTCTCCCCGGCAATAGCCGCTCCACCGGATACTTCCCACCAGCCGGGTGCCCAAGCTTTGTCAGCCGCACGCTTTGTGATCAAATATTTTCCATCCGGTCTCTGAATAACACCAAGTACCGACAAATGATACTCCCCTTCTTTCAAGCACCAATCATTTCTTTTCATGGTTCGCCCGGTTGGCTTCTTGTCCTTATCGTAAATATCCCATAATTCCATCGTAATCTGTCATTCCTTTCTCTGACGGTAGTTTTAATAAACAACTTCAAAATGTATGAAGTGAGTATGTTTGATTTAATCGTTATCTCTTCTTCCAAACAGTAACACCAGTCGAAGCAGCTGTAATAAGGTGGATACCGTTGCCGTTATATAGGTCATTGCTGCCGCTGAAAGTACACGTCTCGCCCCTCTCACCTCATCTTCATATAACATTCCGCTATCATTTAAAATACGAAGTGCTCTGCCCGACGCATTAAACTCTACCGGAAGGGTGACAATCTGAAACAACAATGTCAACGCAAACAATATAATACCAAGATAGATCAAATTGGTATGCCCGATCAGCAATCCGACAATGATCACCGGCCACGACAATTTAGAACCAATATTGACCACCGGAACAATGGCACTGCGTATCTGTATCGGAACATAACCAACATGATGTTGAATGACATGTCCGCATTCGTGCGCTGCCACTCCAACGGCGGCAATCGATGATGCACCATATACACTATCCGACAATCGCACCACCTTCGCACGTGGATCATAATGATCAGTCAACTGTCCGCTGATATGTTCGATTCGTACATCGGTAATCCCTGCACTTCGCAGAATCATTTCTGCTGTCTGCGCCCCTGTCAGACCACGTTTGCTATGATATCGACTGTACTTATTAAATGTCCGGCTGACGTTGGCAGATGCCAGCATACATATTACCGCACCAATAATAACAAGAACATATGTCGGATCCATATAGTAATACATCCCCGGAAAATAACTTAAAAGTGCTGTCTGCATACACTAATCCTCCTTACTCCAATTGTTTTTACATTAATCCTAACTATAGCATTTCCCATCTCGTTTATCAACTATACCTTACTTTAACTTCCCATATTGGTTGTGGAGAAATATGCATCGATTTCCTATAGATCAATGATATAAAAATGATTGCTTTTCATAGAAACACGCTATATAATTATATTTGGCTTTACGCGGATTTTACGTAAAATGCTACTGTTTATCTCATTATTTGCCTAGATTTTACAAAGCTTTTCGTCAATATGTGCTGTGATTTTTATGCAAATAACACCATTTAGTGATTGATAAGGAGAAAACGAATGACTTCAGAACACGTGATCAATCTTCTTGGAGGGCTTGCGCTCTTCATCTTTGGAATGACTTTCATGAGCGACGGTTTGAAGAAACTTGCCGGCGATTATATGAAAACTATTTTGGAAAAATTAACGGAAAAACGTATTATGGCTGTGTTGCTGGGTGCCGGTCTGACCGCACTGATCCAAAGCTCCAATGCCATGTGTGTCATGACCGTCGGATTTGTAAATGCCGGAATGATGCAGTTAGAGCGCTCTGTTGGAATCATCATGGGTGCTAAGCTAGGTACAACGATCACCGGACAGCTTCTTGCAACCAATTATATTTCAAAATATGCTCCGGTTATTGCCTTTGTGGGCGTTGCTTTCTTGATGTTTGCGAAATCCAACAACATCAAAAGCTTCGGACAGGTTGTCGCAAGTCTTGGTATCCTCTTTGTCGGATTGTCCACCATGAGCACCGCAATGAGACCAATGGCACAGGAAGAATGGTTTATTAATATTGTGGCAAATCTTTCTAATCCTTTACTCGGTGTACTGGTCGGCGTGATTTTCACCGTAATTATCCAAAGTGCCTCTGCCTCCGTCGGTGTGCTGCAGATCATGGCGGTAAGCGGTGTCATTGGATTCCGCCCGGCCTTTTATGTAATGCTTGGTATGAATATCGGTGCAAGTATCGCTCCGATCTTAGCTTCTATTGGTGGCAAAAAGGATGCCAAACGCGTTGCTGCCATCGTTGCTATTTTTGAGACCTGTGGTATGCTGATCTTTATGTTAGCCACTACATTCCTTCCGGTTCTCGACTGGTTGTCGATGACTTCCGGAGATCCGAGCCGCCGTATTGCAAATGCGAACACGATCTTTAACTTAGTATCACTGATCGTGTTGTTCCCATTCTCAAATCTCATCGCCGCTTTGTCTAAGAAGATCATTCGCGGCTCCGACGAAGAGCCAAATATGGCAAAATTAGAGTTTATCAGCGAAACAACGCATACGACTTCTACTGCAATGATCGGTCAGATCGATGCGGAGACCAATCGTATGGAAGAACTGGTACAAACCAACCTTCGTCTCGCTACCGAGAATTATTTTGATAATCGTTTGAAAGACGAGGATGATTTCAACCAGACGGAAGAAACGATCGATTTCTTAAATAAGAAAATTACCGATGCACTGATCCGCATGAGTTCTTTTGCAGATCTGACGCCAGAGCAGGCTAAGCACGTTGGTAATCTATTCCATGTGATCAATGATTTAGAGCGAATCGGTGACCATGCAGAAAATATGGCACAATATAGTATTCGTATGCACAAGAATAAGGAGCGTTTCAGTAAAACCGCCATGGAAGAACTCCGTGGGTTGGTGGATATTATTGAACGTATTTACAAAGAAGCTTACGCCCAAATGGTATCACCGGATCAGGATAAATACGCACATGTATATGCCTTGAAACGAGATGTAAACCGCATGATCGAGGACATGAAGGAAAAGCATATTGTCCGTATGAATAAGGGAAAATGTAATTCACAACAGGGTATGATGTTCGTAGAACTTTTGATGGATCTGGAACGTGTTGCAGCGCACGCTATGAATATTGCACAGGCAGCAAATTAAAAGCAATTCTTGCTTGGCGATGTCACGCTACATAGCAGCAATTTCCTATTCAAAATAATGGATCAACACAAATTAAATCCCCCTTGAGCAGACTTTTGGTTATCTACCTTATCTGCCTAAGGGGGATTCATTACTTCTTACAACATTTTTTTGTGTTTGAAATAGATAAATTCAAGAAGAATGATGATACCACACACGATTGCCACAACAGGATAACCGTAATGACTCTTAAGCTCCGGCATTCCAACAAAATTCATACCATACCACCCTGCCACAAGTGTCAACGGCGAAAAAATAGCCGTGACGATCGTCAGGATACGCATGATCCTATTTTGTTCTTCATCCAAGCGCTGCTGCTGTAATTCTCGTATTTGCAGCATATATTCCCGAAGCATTTTAGAGCGATTGTATAACCGCTCTACCTTTTGTCCATATGTCTGAAAACAGATCACCTCTTTCTCATCAAAGAAATCATTGACATTTTCGACAAGTGTATCGCTCATATCCATCATCTGTTGATATTGAAAGCTCTTGTTGAGTAATATTTTGCGATATTTGGCCATTAATCCGGTCGGATCCGTCTTCTCCCCAGACTGGATCTCCTCTTCCATCTGGAAGCAGCCTGCTTCGATCCTCTGCAAATGTTTGATATCATCTTTTAATAATTCATCCAAAAGGCGGATAAAAAAACGTACAGGCGACAGATCATCTTCATCACTGATCAGCGAGCGAAGCTGTTTTTCCCAGTGATCATGTCTGGTCTTTTGTCCGATCAAAACCAGTTCGCTGCGGTCAAGATAGTAAATAATACTGACCGCTCTGCCGTCATATGCTTCTTCCGGATGCCACATAATTTCGCCCACTACAGCGTCCGCAAGAACTACAGCTTTCGAAAAATGCATACGGTTAGACTGCAGCATATATTCCATTTCATTCCAAAAGCTGGCACTCTCCCAGCGTTCCTTCGCTTCCGCTGCATCAAGCACCAGCACCCGCCCCTGTTTCAATGCAAATTCCACAGCGATCCCCCTCACATCATACTATTGACCATAGTATGCATTTTCTCCATGTTTTCTAAAAAAATGCTTGTCACGAATACTATCCGGTGCCGGCTGTACCTGAGGGTTGAGTAATTCTGTTCGGATTGCCATGCGCGCAACCTCTTCCAGCACGACCGCATTATGCACTGCTTCAGCAGCATCCTTGCCCCAGGTAAACGGTCCGTGGTTTGTGCAGAGTACGCCCGGCGTATGCATTGGATTCAGTCCTCTCTGCTCAAATGTCTCAATAATAACAAGTCCGGTATTACGCTCATACTCTCCACCAATCTCTTCCGGTGTCAGACTTCGCGCACAAGGAATCGGACCATAAAAATAGTCGGCATGTGTTGTTCCATATAACGGAATGTCACGTCCTGCCTGCGCCCACGAAGTTGCCTCCGGCGAATGTGTATGCACAACGCCTCCGATTTCCGGATATTTTTTGTACAATTCCAAATGCGTTGGCGTGTCCGATGATGGGTTAAGCGTTCCCTCGATACGGTTTCCTTCCAGATCCATGACCACCATATCTTCCGGACGCAGCTTATCATAATCTACGCCACTGGGTTTGATCACAAAATATCCGGTATCTCTATCAATCCCGCTTACATTTCCCCAAGTATACGTGATCAATCCTCTGCGCGGCAGTTCCATATTTGCTTCATATACCTTTTTCTTTAACTCTTCTAACATAGTGTCCTCCATTCGAAAATATCTGCTTACCAATCTAACGAAGTTTCTTCAATCTGCAAGCCCCCACGATATGATTCCATAAATTGTTCAAATCCCTGCACGATCTCCGGATCAGGGGCTATTGTTGTCCCTTCATTGCCGGCAAATACATAATCTTCCAAATACTGTGTCAGCGACTGTCCCTCCTGCTTATGAACCATAAAATCTGCAAGCAGCGCAATACCCCAGGCACCGCCCTCACCGGCTGTCTCCATCACAGAAACCGGTGCATTCATTGCTGCCGCAGTAATCCGCTGTCCGACGCCCTTGGTCGTAAAGAAGCCGCCATGTCCATACATTTTGTCAACTTGAACCTGCTCCTGCTGCAAAATATCCAATCCGATCTTCAAGGTTGCCAGCGCACTATATAAATGTGTACGCATAAAATTAGCAAGGTTAAATGCCGCATCCGGCTTACGCACAAAGAGTGGTCTTCCGGCATCTAATGCAGTCACACCTTCTCCGGAAAAATAATTATAGGAAAGAAGACCGCCGCAATCGGCCGCTCCCTCCTCTGCTTTTTGGAACAATTTTGTAAATAGCGTTCCTGTGTCTACCGAAAATCCCATGTAATCCGCAAATTCACCGAACAAGTTGACCCATGCATTGATGTCCGAGGTGCAATTGTTACAATGTACCATCGCCACCGGCTCACCGGAAGGTGTTGTAACCATATCAATTTCCGTATGCACCTGTTTTAATGCCTGTTCAAGTACAACCATCGCAAAAATTGATGTTCCGGCAGATACATTTCCGGTGCGGACACCTACACTATCTGTTGCGACCATCCCGGTTCCGGCATCTCCTTCCGGCGGGCATAACGGAATCCCCGCCTGTAAAGAACCGGTTGGATCCAATAACGCGGCTCCCCTCTCGGTCAGCACTCCGGCTTCCTCTCCTGCCGACAAGACCTTTGGCAAAATATCCTTTATATTCCACGAGTATCCACGATCGGCAATCATCTCATCAAACTGTGCCAGCATCTTACTATCGTAGTCTCCCGTCTCGCTGTCGATTGGGAACATTCCCGATGCATCGCCCACGCCGAGTACTTTTTCGTCTGTGAGCTTCCAATGTACATAGCCCGCCAATGTCGTAAAATAAGAAAGTTTCGATAAATGTGGTTCCTCGTTCAAAATTGCCTGATATAAATGTGCAATACTCCATCTCTGCGGAATATTAAACGCAAACCGTTTCGTCAACTGCTCTGCCGCCTCTTCTGTCATTGTATTGCGCCAAGTACGGAATGGAACCAAGAAGTCTCCTTTCGCATCAAATGCCAAATATCCATGCATCATCGCCGAAAAACCAATTGCTGCAAGTTTGGTGATTGTTACCTGATATTTTTGCTGCACCTGTTCTGCCAAGGAACGATAACAGTCTGCCAAACCATTCCAGATATCCTCCTCATGGTATGTCCACACACCATCCTCTAAGCGATTCTCCCAGTTGTGGCTGCCGGAAGCAAGCGGTTCTCCTTGTTCTCCGATCAGCACAGCCTTGATACGCGTCGAACCAAATTCAATGCCAAGTACTGCTTTTCCTTCTTGTATATATTGTGCGATCTCCATATTTTCTTCCTTTCTCTTAATCTTCTAGTGAATCATTTTCTCTACATCTCATGCGCTAAACGCCTGCCCGTCTTGCTGTGCCATTATACGGACGCCTATTTATACTGCATCACAATGACAGTATCTTTTTTATTAGGCGCTTTCTTCGTCACCTTTAAGGTCACCTTCGTCTTTCCTTTTTTATTGCCTTTGCAGGATATCTTTTTACCGGATTCCAGCAAATAGACTTTTTTGAGCTTTTTATTTTTGTACTTGCGTACTGTCAGCTTTTTATTTTTAGGCCATTTCGTCACATGTACATAGACATTTTTACCTTTCTTGGTATATGTTCCCCAAGATGGGACCTTACCAAACGGATTACCGGAGGTAGCATAAATACTGCTGCCGTTTTTCTTCATCCAGTTACCAATGCCACGCAGTGCTTTCTTACTTCCCGCTGTCATAGTACCGTCACCCTTCGGTCCGATATTTAACAAATAATTACCACTCTTAGAAGCAACATCGACCAATTCCCGGATTAAATATTTATAGCTTCGATATGAATTCTCCAAATCCTTTTTATAGCCCCACGCATCGTTCATGGACTGACAAGTCTCCCATGGTCTTGATGGTGCTTTCTCCGGAATACTTCTCTCCGGGCACTCAAAATCACCCAGCTTAAATCCACGGCAGACACGCTCATTTACTAATATAGAAGATTTCAAAGATTTTACATATTTATACAGATCTTTTCCATCTGCTTTCGTCCACCATTTTGCCAGTGTCGGCGCCTTTCTTCTATAAGTCCAGTCTCCGTCAAACCACATAATTGCCGGATCATAACGGTCTACTAACTCTTTTAACTGAGCCTTCATGTCGCGGATGTATGCTGTGCGCGCAGCCATTGACTTCATCTTCGTAAAATCACCGTTGATCGTCTGCGACGAATGGTTCCAATCTATGATCGAGTAATACAAGCCAAACTTGATCCCTGCCTTATCACAAGCTGTTTTTAACTCCATCAGCACATCACGGCCGGTTTTGCCAAATGGTGTATACTGCTGCAGACTAAACATCGTCTTACCGGTATAATCCTTAAAGCTGGCAACCTTCGTATCCCACATTGCCATTCCCTCATGATGTTTGGCTGTGATCACGATGTATTTCATACCGGCAAGCTTTGCATATTTCACAATTTCATTGGCATTAAACTTGGTTGGATTGAACTTCGCAGCTACCGTCTGTTGATATTTTTTCTTGGAAATCCCCTCGATCTGCATCGCCCATTCCCCGTGTCCATAATAGGAATACGCTCCAAAGTGAATGAACATACCGAAACGATCTTTCGTCCACCATTTCATATTGGATGGAACACTGTACGCCTGCGATTGCACACCTCCTGCTGCCATGCCAATCACCAGACTCAATACCAGTAACAAGCTCCATACTTTTTTGCTTTTTTTCATTGTCATTACCTTTCCCTTTCTGTTATGTCAGTACTTGTCCGATAATCACGAAACATAACTCCATATTAATTATAACGCTTTGTCTATTTGCCATACTATAGAGCAGACAGACAAGTATCTGCATTTTTCGGACATCTCTAAGATCAATCTTTCGTTGCCAGTCCACTTCCGCTGATCGGAATCTTATCTCCTAAATAAGTCGGCTTTGGCTGTATCCACAGATTGACCACTTCCTTATCTCTCGCAGCCACTTCGCGCAATTTGCAGATCCAGATATTACGGTATTTCATCCGTTTATTCGGTGCGGCATAAGCATCCAGTCCCAATTTACGTGCAGCGTACACCGCGCGATATGCGTGATACTTTTGCGTGACAACAACCGGATTATGTACCTCAAAAATATCTCTGGCACGATACATGGATTCATACGTTGAAAAGCCTGCATGATCCATAAAGATCTTATCCTCCGGGATATCCAGATTCGCCATAATATAGTCTTTCATTCCCTGTACTTCATTATAGCCTTTCCTGCCATGATCCCCGGTCAACAGGAAACGATCCGATACCCCCGCACGGTATAATTCGATCGCACGATTTAAACGATCACGAAGCATTAAGCTTGGCTCCCCATTGGGCTTCATGCCCGCCCCTAATACCAATATGCAGTCGGCTTTCGGCATACTGTTTTCCTGTCCTGTCTCATATACATAACCTTTGGCGTAATGCACCACATACGCATCCATACCAAATATAACGGCTGCACCAAGTATGATAACAATCCCACATCCGATCAACATTCGTTTGATCCCTTTCTTATGTTTTGTAATAAAAGTTTTCATATCCCCTCCAATCCAAGCAAGAATTTACATATTTTCCTGCTAAACAAAAAAAGCAAAGCCAGCGCTTTGCTTTGCAAGAATTGCTAAAGCAATTCTTGGT
>OIWT01003350.1_pt1 | contig 14829 bp, 18 predicted proteins | sample 1587701 | NCBI WGS metagenome assembly OIWT01 (sample SAMEA3888904, study PRJEB22519) | human gut metagenome | biome: human gut; feature: human-associated habitat; material: faeces | place: Denmark | collected 2009
GCCATGTCGCGCAATGCGGGGGAGCGCCAGCGCATGCACGAGGAGTCTGTCGGGCTCATTGCCGAGCAACTCGCGCAGGGCAAGGACGTCACGCAGGGAGGGGCGCGCTACAACCCCTCGGGCGTGCAGGGCGTGGGCACGGCAACCCTCGCCGACTCGCTCGTGACCCTGCGCCGCGGCGTGCTGGGAGACGACGGGCGTGGTGGTCACGTGACGCCCCTCGCGAGCTGGGAGCAGCTCAAGGGGGCGCTTGGCCGCGACTGGTCGGGCGAGGGCGACGAGCTGCTGCGCCAGACGATTCTCAATCGCATGCCCAAGTACGGAAACGACGTGGACGAGGTCGACCTTCTCGGCCGGCACTTCCTCGAGTTCTACGCCCATGAGGTCGAGCGCTATGCCAACGTGCGAGGAGGGCACTTCCAGCCCGGCAGCTACACAGTATCGGCGCACGTGCCGCTGGCGCTTGCACCGGTGTGCGTGCTGCCGTTTGGGCCGGCGGCTGTGTGCGCGTATCTCGGGGCCGTGGCGGGCTATGCCGTGTTCTGGGGCTTATCGGCTGCGCTGGAGCCGGTCGCGGCGGGCTTTCTGATGCTGGCGGGCAGCTGCCTGTTCCGCGAGCTGCTGCCCGCGCAGCGGCGCGGCTTCGTCCCGGCCGCGGCGGGCGGGATCTATACGCTGCTGGGGTTGATCTTTGTCCTGCAGGCCGACGGCGGGCTGCGGGCTGCGCTGCTGCTTGCGCTGCGGCTGACGCTGCTGGTCGTGAGCATCCGGGCGCTCTGCCCGGCGGAGGAGGCTGCCAGGCTGCGGCCATACGCTGCGGCGGTGTGTCTGCTTGCGGGACTTGTGCGCGTGGAGCTGCCGTTCGGCGTTCCGCTGTCCGTGGTCGGCGCAGCGGCGGTGTGCCTGCTGGTGGAGGACGCGCAGGACGCGCTTCTGATCGGCGCGGCCTGCGGGCTGGTGCTCGATCTCGGGAGCCTTCCGTCTCCGCCGCAGACGGCCTGCTTCTGCCTGCCGCTTCTTGTCTGCCGGATGGCGGACCTTCGCCGGACGGCGCGGGCGGCGGCGTTTGCGGGGCTGTATTTTCTGTGCGTGCTCGTCTGGGGCGGGGAGCACGCAGGCTGGACGCTGGGCGTGCTGGCAGGCGCGGTTTTCTCGTGCCTGCTCCCCGGCTTTGCGCTGCCGGATGCGCGGCGGGACGCGCCTGCTGCGGCCAGCACGCTGGTGCAGACGGCGGATGTCCTGCAGCGGATGGAGACAAAGCTGTCTCTTTCCGGGCAGGAAGCCCAGACAGCCCCGGCGCTGATCTTTGACAGCGCGGCGGACGACGTCTGCCGCAGCTGCGTCAAGCGCCAGCAATGCTGGCAGGAACGTGCGGACGATACCTGCCGCCTGCTTTCGGCCTGCGCCGGGACAATCATGCGGCAGGGGCAAGCAAATGCGGGCGATCTTCCCGCAGGTTTCTGCGCGGTCTGCATCCGGGAGGAGGCGTTCCGCGCGGCCGTTAACCGGGCGCTGCGCGCGCAGGAATCGCAGCTGCTGGCGCTCCAACGCAGCGAGGAAGCACGAGAGATCTCCCGCGCGCTGCTCGGTCAGCTTGCACGGTTTCTGCGTGCGGCAGGACAGAAGCGCCCCGATAAAGGCATTCCGCGCTACCAGCTCTCGCTTGGCGTCCGGGCGGTCGGGCTGCGGGGCGATACGCTCTGCGGCGACTGCGGGACAAGCTTCCAGTGCGGCGTGACGCAGTATGTCCTGCTCTGCGACGGCATGGGCACCGGCTCCGGCGCGCAGTCCGACGCGCAGGAGGCAATCTCTGTGCTGCAATCGCTGCTGACGCTCGGGTTTGACGCGATGGACGCGGCGGCGATGCTGAACGAACTGTATGTGCTGCGGGGCGACGGGTGCTTTTCCACGATTGATCTGCTGGAGGTGGATCTTTGTACGGGCGAAGGCGCGCTTTATAAATGGGGCGCGGCCCCGTCCTATCTCAAGAAGGGCGGAACAGTCAAAAAAATAGGGACAGCCTCGCCTCCGCCGGGGCTCGGTGTGGGAGAGGAACACCGGGCTGAGCGTGTGGGGCTGTCCTTACAGAGAGGAGAGCAGCTGGTGCTTACCACCGACGGCGTACCGGAAGCCGCCTGCGAGCAGTATCTGCGCGCAAGCGGGCCGCTTTCGCCGAGGGAGTTGGCCGCCGGGGTCGTCGCATGCGCCAGCGAGTCAGAGCCGGACGACCGGACAGCGGTGATTGTGCAGCTTGATCCGGCCTCCATGCAGCCTCACCATACCACACGCCGCGCGCGAAGTGTGTCGAAATCGGGCGCGGAACCCCACATTTAGGAAATATTTTCTGTCGAAGCACAAAATACCGGCTCGAAGCCCGCCATTTCCTGCGGATCGTGCGAAGAAAAGGCCCCACCTTCCCATGCTGGAAGGCGGGGCCTTGGGTTTTAAATCTCAGCCCAGCTTGCGCCACGCGTTCATAACCGTGACGACAGCCTGCTCGCGCGTAATCTGCGCGCGGGGCGCGAAGGAGCCGTTCGCGTGTCCGTTCATCAGACCGATGGCCGTTGCGAACGAAACGCCGTCTTTTGCGTAGTCGCTGATCTGCGCAGCGTCGGTAAAGGTCTGGCCGCTTCCGGCCGCCTGCACGTCAAACAGTCCCGCCAGACGCTTGAGCATGATCGCCGCGTCCTGCCGGGCGATGGCTGCGTCGGGACGGAAGGTGCCGTCCGGGTAGCCGGTCACAACGCCGGTCGCCGCAATCAGGCGGATGTCCGCGTCGGCGGTATCCGAGAACGAGGCGGAAGCCGGGTCAATGCCCCGGTTCCGGCAGAACTCCGCCGCGCTCACACCGCTTCTGGCCGCGAGGTATCCGGAGAGCAGACGGCAGAACTCGCCGCGCGTGATCGCGGTCTGGTAGCCGCTCTGCAGGGACTGCGGCAGAATGCCGAGCTGCGCTGCCTGCTCCACATCAGCCTGCGCCCAGGATGAGGCGCTGCTCTGCGCGGGCTTTGCGGCGGGTACATCGTCGCCTGCATCGTCCAGAACGGCCAGAATGCTTGCCATTTCGCGGCCCGCGGGATAGAGTGTTCTGCCGTTTGCGTACAGCATGGATGACGCGCCGCCGTCAAGCGTCATGGCATCCTGCACACCCATCTGCACAAGACTCTGGGCAATGGCACGGTAAGAACTTGTAACGGTTGCCAGCATCAGCCGTCCGTCGGCAGTAATGGCCGCGAAGGAGCGGACGCTCACAGTATCGGGATCCTGATCGTCGGCAGTGACGTTCGGATTGTTGTCAACAGCGCTCACGCCGTGCTCCACGATCATACCAGTGCCGCCGATGATGTTTTTCATGTTTTCCATATCCGAATCGCCGTCGGTCACGCAGAAGCCATATTCCGCGCGCATACCCACACGGGCCATCCCGCGGACATAGCAGCCGCTGTTGAGGACCATTGCAACCGCGCCGGACGGCGTGCGGAAATTCGCACAGCCGCTCTGTACATCCTCGACGGTTCCGTCACGGACAATTACGATCTCGGAACTTTCCGGGATATCCACGCCCAGCGCCAACTCGTCCGTCAGGATATAGCAGGCCTGCGGGTCGCTGTTCGAGGTGTTGACGCACCATGCGACAATCCGTGTTCTGCCGAACGTCAAGGTGCCCTTAATTGTCGCGCGGGCAATTTTCATCGAGCCGTCTGACGCAATACCGAGCGCAACAGATGCGCCGCTGTTGAGCATTTTACCGTCCGTGACAATCGCGCCGTAGATACGCGGGTAGTTGTTTTCCATCACGCTCAGGGGCTTGTTCCGGTCGTACCAGCAGTTGTAGAAGTTGCCGTTGATAGCAGCAACGATTTTCTTGCCCTCCCGGGCAATGACGGCTTCCGCCTCTGCGGTCGTGCCAAGCTGGCCGTTGGCGATGATGGCGCGGATCTCGGTATTCTCACCGGGCGTCACATAGACGACCTGCGCCGTTGCACCGCCGATGGTCTCGGCCGCAGTTGTGACAGTTGCGGCAAGCGCCGCCGTGCTCAGCAGCAGGACAAGCGCAAGCAGCAGCGCTGCTTTTTGAATGATTTTCATCCTTTCTTCCTCCGTTTTCCTCTGTTTCTTATTTTTAGCAAGCATTATGCGAACAAAAGCAGCCGGCAGAACAGACTCTGCCGGCTGCTTGGATGCGCAGTGCTTGCGGAAAGACTGAAGCGATGCAGCAGAACGGTATGCAGGTATCAGAACGTTGCGACGTTCTGTTCGGCAGGCTCGGCGGGCTGCACATTCACAGCTGTCAGGATGGGGCCGACGCCCTTGTAAAGCGTGTGGAACTTGACCTCGACGGTCGCTGTCACCCAGACCCAGCTTCTGGCCGCAAGGCCGGAGGCCGCCGCGAATTTGCACGGCAGGCCCATGAACGTGATATCCGCCTCGCAGCAGGTCATGACGAACCGGCCGGGGGCAAACATGCCCTCCTTTTCCCGGCGCAGGCGCGCGACCTGACCCTTGAATTTCACGGTCTTGCCCGCGTATTTCTTGGGTTCCTCCGTGATATCGCGGTAGAACAGGGCGTAATCCTCGTCCTTGATCTCGATCACAGGCGCGTTCAGGTCAAACGGCAGCGGATCTTCAATATCGTCATAGTGGGTCGATCCGTCGGTATATTCATACAGAATATCGATCTTCCGGTTCACGGCCCGGGCGATCTTGTGATACGGCATCACGTCCGTGCCGGGGGCCATGCGGTTGAGAACCAGCATCTCCGCGCCTGCCAGCTTGTCCACGACAAGCTGGCGCATATTGGCGTTATAGCTGAGGAAGGTCGAAGCGTCGGCAAACATGACTTCCTGCGCGATCTTCCAGTGATCCGGCGTCTTGAGATAGAAATCCGCCGCAAGGTGCATGCCATTCAACTCAACGACTACACGCTCGGCCCGGTATTTCTTTTGCAGATCGGTCAGCATTTCCGGGCTCAGGTCTTCATAGTCCAGAACCTGCTCGTAGACCTCCTTGTGGGGATAGGTTGAGACGTCGTATTCCTCCTCACCCTCCTCGAAAACCAGCAGGAGCGTCCGCTCGCCAGTGTTGAAACGCTCGTCCTCGAGCGTTTCCTGAATGAACTTCGTCTTGCCGGACTCCAGAAAGCCGGTAAAGACGTACATGGGGATATCAGGCATAGCCATAGAGAAAACTCCTTACTGCTTTTCCACGCCGAAGAGCTTCGCAACAGCCTCTTCGTTCAGCTTCGAGCCGATCACGCAGATGCGGCCCGTGACCATCGCGCCGCCGTCGCGGATATCCGGCTCACCGGGGACATAGTCGAAGTGGATCCACTTCTCTCCCTCGGCGTTTGCGACATAGCCCTTCGCGCGCAGGATGATGCCGTAGGTCTCCGCGTCCTCAAGCGCCTTCAGGATGCGCGCGATCTCGGCCTTTGTGAATTTCTTGTGCGTTTCCTCGCCCCAGCTGATGAAGACCTCGTCGGCATCACGGCCGTGGTGGTGATGGTGATGATGGTGGTGCTCATGCTCGTCGTCATCGTCGTCATCGTGATGGTGGTGGCAGGCGCAGTCCGGGTCATCGCATTCATCGTCATCGTCGTCATCATGGTGATGATGGTGATGGTGCTCGTGCTCGTCGTCGTCATCCTCGTCGTGATGATGATGGTGGCAGGCGCAGTCCGGATCGTCGCACTCGTCGTCCTCGTCATGGTCATGATGATGGTGGTGCGCCTCTTCTTCGAGCTTTGCAAGCTCGATGGCGATGGTGCTGCGCTGCTCCATCGCCTCCATCAGCTGCTCGCCGGTCAGCTCCGGCCACGGGGTCGTGACGATCACGGCGTCCTTGTTGTGTTCGCGGATCATGTTGACGCACTGGTCGAGCTTTTCCTCCGTCATGCCGTCGGTGCGGCTGAGGATGATGGTGTTGGCCGTCTCGATCTGGTTATTGTAGAACTCGCCGAAGTTCTTCATATACATCTTGCACTTCGTCGCGTCCGCCACGGTCACGAAATTGCCGAGCTGCACGTCGTCGGACGTGACCTTGCGCACGGCGCCGATGACGTCGGACAGCTTGCCGACGCCGGACGGCTCGATCAAGATGCGGTCGGGCGCATACTCCGCAATGACCTTCTTGAGCGCGCGGCCGAAATCGCCCACCAGCGAGCAGCAGATGCAGCCGGAGTTCATCTCCGTGATCTGGATGCCCGCCTCCTGCAGAAAGCCGCCGTCAATGCCGATCTCGCCGAATTCATTCTCGATGAGGACGAGCTTCTGGCCGTGATAGGCTTCCTTGATCATCTTTTTGATGAGCGTCGTCTTGCCGGCGCCGAGAAAACCGGAATAAATATCAATTTTTGTCATACAGGAACACCTTCCAGTTGCATTATTTTATTGAATTAGTATAGCACTTTCCCATGGGAACATCAAGGTTTCTTCCTAAAATATTCACGGGTTTCTCTAAAAGGAATTGACAAACCCGGCCTGATATGATAAGATAACTCACGGCTTTGGAGGCCGGCATTCGGAGAGATGTCCGAGCGGTTTAAGGAGCTGGTCTTGAAAACCAGTGACACAGCAATGTGCCGTGGGTTCGAATCCCACTCTCTCCGCCATTTTCTTTCCTTCATATCGGCTCAACCGACCTGCGGAAGTACCCAAGTGGCCGAAGGGGCTCCCCTGCTAAGGGAGTAGGCGTCTAAAAAGCGCGCGAGAGTTCAAATCTCTCCTTCCGCGCCATGGAAAAGACCTTGAAAACACTACGTTTTCGAGGTTTTTTCTTTGCCCAAACGCGCAGTTTTCCCCTATGTTTTCCCCTTACAGGCTGGATGCAGCCTTTTTTGTGCTCTGAAACAGGGCTTCCATGCGGTTCGCAGAATCCCGTTTCATGCGCTCTGTCGCGTGGGCGTAAACGTCCAGCGTGAACGCCGCTGTCGCGTGACCGAGGTTTTCCTGCACGGTCTTCGGGTTGTCGCCCGCCTGCAGAGAATTGACGGCGAACGAATGACGAAGATCATGGAAACGTGCTTCCGGTATGCCGATGCTCTCCACGGCTTTCTTGAAATGCTTGCGCACGGTCACATGGGACAGATGGTGTCCCAGCTCATCCGTAAATACCAGACCGGAATCTTCCCAAAACTCCCCGGCCTTCAATCTCCATTCTGTCTGTACCCGCCGCTGCTCTCTGAGTGCCTTCATCACCGAAGGCGCCGGGGTCAGCAGGCGGGTTTTGTCGTTTTTTAGGGAACCGAAGAAATACGCGCCGCCCTTTTCCTTGGATTTGAGAAGCTGCTGCGCGACGGTCACCGTCCCGGCATCGAAGTCCACGTCTTTCCATCGCAAACCGAGAAGCTCCCCTTGCCGCAATCCCGTCAGCAAATCGACGATAAACAGCCGCTCGAACGGCTGCCCGTGGATCGCGTTCAGGAAGGCGGCGGTCTGTGCTTCGTCCAGCGGCTTGATTTCTGCCCGCTCCACGCGCGGCAGCTTACAGGCATCGGAAGGATTGATCCGCAGATAGCCGACCTCGACGGCCTGTCCCAGCGCCCGGTGCAGAATGCCGTAAATATCTTTGACAGTCTTTGCAGAAAGCGGCTTGCGCCCGCTCGTGCCGCGCTGGAGGCCGTTAAGCATTTTCTGGATCTGTGGTGCTTTGAGTGCCTGCAGCTTGACAGCGCCGAGCGCGGGCTTGATCGCGCTTTCCACCTTGTTCTTGTAGGTCGAGCGGGTCAGCGGCTTCAGACCGCCTGTGTACTCCGTAAGCCAGATGTCGAGCCAGTCGGACACGGTCAGCTTCGTCGGCTCCTGATAGGTTGAGTCGTTGACCGCCACGGCTACGCTCTGCATCTTCTCACGGACTTCCCTTTGCGACGCGCCTGAGAAGCTGCGACGGATCTGCTTGCCGGTGCCAGGATCAACGCCGACCGTCAATCGCGCTTCCCAATACGTGTATTCCCGAGCGTCCCGAAGGACGGTCTTTTTTCGTATGCTGCCCGCTCCAGCGGCGTTCCGTTTTGCCATATCAGTCTGCCTCCGATTTGGAGCTGTCTGCAAGTTCTTCATGCAGAACGTCGGTTACATGGGAAGGATCAGTTTCTGCTGTTTTCTTCGCAATGTCCTCCAGCAGCTTTTCTAACGTGCTGGTAATCCGTTCTGAAAACAGGCACATCGCCAGGCGATCCGGGACAGTGACAACATATCCGTGCTGTCCCAGTACCGCGCTGAACTTTTTGTATTCCTCGGTCGTGGAATACAGCAGCGAACATGGGGTATTTACCAGACGGATATACTCTGCGCACCAAGACAAAATTGATTCAAAATCCCGTGATTCGAGCATTGCCGACAGAACAGAAATCGGGAAATATCTCTTTTCAGCTTCAGAAACGTTGCTGTCTCTCCGTAAAACAGTCAGGCCGCACAAATACGAAACTGCATCCGGAGACAGCCCAAGCTCATCTACAGCAGCCGGTGTTCTTTCTGGTGCATCCGTTAATCCGAGCAGCCAGTCGGTGGAGACACCGAAAAACTCAGACAGCTTTGCCAGATACTCTGTTTTCAGATCGCGTGTACCATTTTCCCATTGTGTGATAGTCTCCCGGCGAACGACCAAGCCGAGCTTTGCAAGCTCGTCAGACAGATCTCTTTGTGATAACCCCCGTGCCTCTCGCAGTACAGTGATCCGCTCACCGACCTGTTCTCGCAATGTGTTAGGCATAATTATCTCCTTTCGATTTTTGTACCCGTTTCAATTATGAGGGTACAAAACTATTGACATACTGATTTTTTGTGGTATAGTGTAATTATGATTTGTTACATACTATCACATTCAGGTACAAAAATCAATAGATTGGAAGGTGAAAAAGATGCCCGACAATGTGAAAAGAAGCCAGAACTTCATGTCGTTCAATGAGGCAGCAAAGCAGCCGACGTGTCCGTTCACTGCAAACCGTCTGCGCACAATGCAGAAGCGCGGGGAGCTGCCCGGCATCTGGAGCGGGAGCCGTTTTCTTGTCAACTATCCGCTCTTGATGCAGCAGCTTGAAGATTTAAGCCGAAAAGCTGTCCGAGCGGGAGAGGGGGACGACGAAGATGGAACAAACACGTGAAAAGCTGACACTGTCCGTCGCGGAAGCAGCGCAGCTGCTTGGTCTTTCCTTGCCAAAAGTCTATGAGCTTACGCACCGTGCGGACTTCCCGGCGTTCCGGATCGGAAATCGAACGTTGGTAAGCCGCCGCCTGCTGGAAAAGTGGGTTGACCGCGAAGCTGGAGGGGACGGAGCATATGAACAATAATGCCGACAACAAGCCGGGCGTGATGATCTATTTTGACATTATCCCGCTCATAGAGGGAATGAGCCCAGACGATGCTGGGCAACTATTCCTTGCGATTTTGAAATACGCACAATATGGTGAAATTCCTTCTTTGAGCGGGTTTGCGCTGGCTGTCTGGCCGTTTGTTAAATCGCTGGTTGACCGTGACAGCCAACGGTACGATCTTGTCCGGAAGAAAAAACAATGGGCGGTTTATTGCAGAGAAGCAAAGCGCCGGGGTGAAACTCCGCTTGAGCTGGAAGCGTGGATCATCGAAAGTGAACGCTCACCAGCGATAAACACTGATAATCATAGTTCATCACCGATTATCGATGATGACGTATGCTATCCAACTACAACTACAACTCCAGCTCCAGCTCCAACTACAGCCACAACTCCAACCACAACTACATCTCCAATCTCATCTACAGCTGACAGGGGTCTGGGGGGACGGAACACGTCGCACATGGCAGACTATCCCGCTCCTGCGCCCAATCGTCCGCCGTCTGCTCTTGGAGGCGATTATGCTGTGCCGCCAGAAGATCAATGGGAACATATGCGTCAGAGTGCATCGGACATGCTGGCAGGTTATCCGAGATAGGAGGCGAGCGCGAAACTGCAAAACAACATACGACCACCAACCACGACAAATGAGGAGGACAAATCATGTATTTTGAAAATCGTTTCCCCGAATCTGGCAGCGGTCAGATTCTCCACCCTGTCCGAGCGGGACAGAACATTCTTGACTTGATTAGACGTCCACGCATCGCGACGATTCTTCTGTGCGTTGACCACGCAACAGCAGTTACGGTGCAGACCAGCAATCACGACACATTGAGCCGCAAGCTGCGCGAAAGTGAAAAAGGCTCGGATGGTCTTTATCGCTTTGAATACAAGTCCTATACGCAGGACGGATCGGGCGGCATGCACGGGAATATTACCTCGATCACGCTGGACTGCGATGCGCAGTTTTACGCTTTGTTTGGAATCACCGTAGGTTGACGAAAGGAAGGTATATACAATGACACGCGCAGAATACGTTTCCCGCATCAGTTCTCTCACGCAGGAACTGACCGGCTTGGCAGCAGAGTATTTCTCCACGCAGCGCGATCCTTACGAAGTCGCAGGAGAACGATTCAATCAGGCTGTCGATGCTTTTGAGCAGGACCTGTCTACAAGAACGGCAGAACTCGAAGCCAGAGCAGCGGCGGCAAACGCCGCAGTTGACGCTGTGACCCGCGAGCAGGAGCAGACACAGGCTCGCTTGGTCAAAGCCATCCAGCAGGGCGACGCCGCTGCAGAACAGGCAGCGACGGCAGAACTTGACAAGCTGGCAGAAAAGAAGCAGACTGCCGTTACCCGCGCCGATGCGTTCAAGGGCGCAAAGGTGTATGGCTCGAAAGATCTTTTCAATGCGGCAGTTGCTCGCATGAGGGATCGCATGGCAATCAAAAGCGGCGGCATGGGCAATGATCGCAAGGATGTCACCGATGCAATTCAGGAAGCAGTTAATTTGCTGACAGGGCTGCTGCCTTCAGGAGTGGACACTTGGGATGCAGAACGAGCAAACGCAAAACGCTGCTTCAGCATCTTCGAAAAAACTGTAGGTCATATCGACCTCACAGCGCCCAGCTGTGGTGGCCCCGATGACGTGAAAGTCAGAATCGGGCTGTCACTCGCCAAAAAAGAAATTGCCCCCGGTCTGGATGGAACGCCGTCCGGAGCCGCGCTGAGCGCAATCTTCGAGGAATGGGATAGCCAGCCGGAGAAAGAATCTGAAACGGGCTGATGGGAGGGCTTCACAGCCCTTTCCCTCTGGCAATCCGTCTCGCTCCTGTGCATTTCATGCTATCGAAATCTCTTTCGATCATCAAACTTGCAGGTGCGGCCGGCATGGGGATTTTCCGTGCTGGAGGGCGCGGGAAAAAGGTACTGTGACGTGTACCCCCTATCTGCTGCGGGCTCGACGACCCCAAATTGCTTGTAGTTTCCCTATAATATTTCCGGTAATTTCGTTACGATTTTATCTGCTCTCAGCTATAGAAATTCTCTGAAAGGAGGATGCTTGTGGATATTTCAACGCTTAACTCACACTACGAAAGGCTCCAGCAACTTTCCAAAAACGAAGGAACACTTGATGGACTGAAAAGCGGAGCAGCAAATTGTACTGGGTTATTTGCAACAGAGATCGCAGAGCTGGAAGCTCAAATAGAGCAGGAAAAGGCTGTGATCGCAGAAAGTGAAGAAATAATCGCCGCGTGGATTTCTGGTATTGAGGACGGTACGACGCGGACAATTTTACGCCTTCGCTTTATTCACGGTTTGCAGTGGTGCGAGATCGCTGGAGCTGTTGGAAAGCGCTTTACAGAAGCTCGCGTAAAGTACATTGCACGTTGCCACCTAAAAGCCGCTTTCAATCATCCGCAATGACCATTGAAGAACTGAACGTGCTGTTTGATCTCCGAGCCGAACTGGAGTGGCTGAACACGGCAAAAGCGCAGTTGATGGATGCAGCGACGTCCACGACGGCAAAGCTGACCGGAATGCCACACGGAAGCGGTGTCACAGACAAGGTTGGTGGTTTTGCCGCTGAGATCGCTGACCTCGACAGCCAGATTGAGCAGATCACAGCCAAGAGCGACGCGAAGGAAGCGCAGCTCGCCGACTGGATCGCGGGCATTCGCGATCCGCGAACACGCCTTGTGTTCCGGCTGCGCTTCTTTCGCGCTCTTTCATGGAAAGAGATTGCAAAAATCACCCACACAACGACGGACACGGTAAAAGCCATCGTGTACCGATATTTGAGAGAAGAAACCCGCTCCACACATGGAGCCAAGGAAGGAGCTTAAAACATGACCATCAAGCAGAAAATGGACACGGCACGCATGAAAGCGGCACGGATACTGGTGAAGGCTCTGTTTGCAGCAGCCACAGAAGATGACGCAGCAGATCCCAGCTCTGAAAAGAGCAGACCTGCGGAAACAGACATCAAAGAGCAGATCAAGCACCTGCTCGACGCAAAACAGGCGTAGCGCCACTATGAGCCTCACAGCGCCCCGCAGAGCGTCGGAAGCACCCAGGCATAGCGAGAATCCTTGCTCCATACAAACGCGCCACGCTGCGAGTTGCAAGTGGATCAAAACAAACAGATGCCCGCTCCCCTGATTTGGAGAGCGGGCTTTGTGTTGTGTTATGCTTTTGTATCCGGTTCTTCTGTGTACTCCAGAATATCCCCCGGCTGGCAAGTCAGCATGGAGCAAATACGTCCTATATTTGCCCACGAAACAAGCTCGCCTCCGCGCAGCTGCTGGATCGTGCTCTCAGCAAGCAGCTTTTCACGACGTAAGCGCGTCGTGTTATAGCCTGCTGCCTTAAGAGCTGGAAGAATCTCGATCTTGTATTTCACTGGCATAGTTGACCACTCCTTTCCTGTGCTGGGGCAATTTTGAGTAAACCATCTTTTCCACTATCCGCATTATAGCAGGAAAATACACGAAAAGCAAGTGTAAATATTGCACGATATATACACGGAATATTTGTGTAATCTGTCGATTGAATTACACAGAAATATCGTGTATAATTAAGACAGTCAAGGGGAACAAAAGAAAACAGTTCAGGCACCGGCAGAAGGCGGACGAAAGTACCGGAAGGGAAACCAAGAACGCCTATAAGAGCTGGGAAGGATCAGCAAAGTGCAGCAAGGCTCACGAGATCAGTTGAAAGCCCCCAGCCGCCGGAGTTCCCCAAGAGCAAAGAAAAAGCGTCTCCTGCCGCCGTAGGAAGTGAACAGGAGACGCAGCCGAAAAGGGCTGATTGCAGTATAGCACAGCCTGCCGAAAAAGGAAAGGGGCTTTACCAATGAGCAACACAGAAATTCAGAGCAAAGTCAATGAGCTTCGCGAGCTGCGCCGCATGGCCGACGAGCTGACCGCCGAGATTGAGAACATTCAGGACGCGATCAAGGCGCACATGACCGCCATCAACGCCGACACACTGACGGGCGTGGATTACAAGATCACCTGGAAGACCGTGACCAGCAGCCGGTTTGACAGCACGGCGTTCAAGAAGGCAATGCCCGAGCTGGCCGAGCGCTTCATCAAGTCCACCACCAGCCGCCGTTTCACGGTCGCATGAGCGGGGGGCGGGCAACAGCCCGCTCCAGGAAGGAGAACAGAATGGAAGTTCATGTTTCGATTAACACCAACGGCAGCCCGAAGGAGCTGCAACGGCTGACGGACCGGCTCGGCGATCTGGCAAACCTTCTGGAAGCGATCACCGAAGCGGAGCTGTCGCGGAGCAGCAATTCATACTTCGCTGCCGGTCTGGATTTCGTGAGCAAGGAGATCAACGCCGTGTATGCACAGATATACGATCTGGTGAACGGCTGGGAGGTAACAAAGTGAATATTTCGCTTGCGGCCGCGAGCCGCGCAGACGATGGGCGCGAGAAGGCTGAGTTGATCGCGCTGGTCAAGCAGCTGACCCCGAAGGAAGTTGACCGCGTAATTGAGCGGATGCAGGCGCTGCTCAACGGGAAGCAGGATGAACAGGAGGTTGCAGAATGAGAGCAAGCAGAGCGTACATGAGCGCGGAGAAATACACTCCGTCACCAGAACAGGCGATTTTAATTAACTGGAGCGGGCGGACGGTCGCAGATGCCAGAGCTGCCATTGACGTTGTCCGAGCATTCAAAGTCCAGTGTGACAATCGGACGTTTCTTCCGCTTCCGGGTCTTGACTACGGAAGCGCCGAAGATCAGACTGGAATCATTCGGCTGCTCGGTTCGATCTGGACAAGCGGATATGTCGCGGGCATTCGCTCAGAGCGGGCGCGGCGGCGCGGGGAATAGAGCAGCAAAGCAGGGGACGCAGACCATTGCGCCCCCCTGTATTTTGCCCCAGAATTTTCCCCTATTTTTTCCCCTAAGGGCTTTGCATTGCTTTGAACGCCATTGTATGCGATGAAAAGAACGCATTGATTTTCGTATGGGATTTCACATAGTTTCAAGCGATAAAACGAACTTTCATAGTTCAAATCTCTCCTTCCGCGCCAGAAAAACCTTGAAAACATCTGTTTTCAAGGTTTTTCTTTTATCAATTTTCCGCTGCTTCAAGCGGTTCGGGCGTCCAGAATTCCGTGTGGCGGCTGCTTTGGCCGGGGTGCGAGTCCCGCAAGCTCTACGGCGATCATCTTCCCACTGACCACGTGCTTGCCCGCCAGCTGTGCGGTGCCGCCGCAGCAGCCCTTTGTGCTCCCGGTCCTCACGCTCCCGCCGCCCCCACAGCAGCAGCAACAGCAACCCCTTGCAATGCCATTACCACAGACACCATCTCCTGTTCCTCGTCCTGCATCTTTGTGAGATGTGTCTCCTTTTCTCTCCTCTCCTCTTGTTTTGATTTCCTGCACAGATTGTGAAAAAAAAAACAAACAGCAACACCCAACCCAAAGTGAATGAAGGCGGTGGGAAAGATTGCGGTATACACGGCGCGGGAGCGTGTGGCGCTGGTGGCGTGTGGGCTGCTGGT
>OIWT01003352.1_pt1 | contig 14816 bp, 13 predicted proteins | sample 1587701 | NCBI WGS metagenome assembly OIWT01 (sample SAMEA3888904, study PRJEB22519) | human gut metagenome | biome: human gut; feature: human-associated habitat; material: faeces | place: Denmark | collected 2009
AATTTTTAGGGCTTATGTTTAAAATTTTTTGGGACATTTTCAAAAATCATTGACATAGTAAAACTCTCTTAAAAAATAGTCCAGAAATTCTAGTTTCATCACAAGACTTTCTGAACTATTTTTTTAATTTAATTCTTTTATATTATTTAATAATTCTGGATTTAATTCATTTAATTGTTCTTTATCTATTAATATTCCTGATGTACTTATTACTTCACTATTTTCTTTTCCTGTTTTTATTATTCTATCTAATGCACTATAAATATCTTCTGATAATACTGTTTTTGAAACTACTATTCCATTATATTTTAATATTTTGTATGTTATACTTTTTGCTCCATCTGCTCCATATTGTTTTATCTCTTCTCCATCTTTCATTTTTGAATCTTTTACATATTTTATTTCATATGGTATTACTTCTTTAATTGTAGTTTCTATTACTACTTCATATTCTTTTTCTTCATTTATTCCCATTATATCAACAGTGGCTACTCCATTTTTCACTATAGATATTATTTTTATTGGATATGTTCTATTATTTTTAAAACAAAAGTCTATTGTTCCCCAAGACACTGTTGCATCTCTTCCTGCTGTTACATAAGATGTTAAAAAATGATGATTGCTTCTTGATGTTACTTCTAAATTTGCATAAATTACAGCATTGTATAGAGTTGATGATAATTGACAAATTCCTCCTCCTATTCCATCTATTACTTTTCCTCCTGAATATACAGCTGCCTCTTTATATCCTTGTTCTATGGTTCTTTCTCCTACAATTTTATTATATGAAAATTTTTCTCCTGGTAATATTATTGTTCCATTTATTTTTTCTGACGCTAGTTCTAAATTTGTACTTCTATTTTTATTACTTGCATCATATCTTGTTGTAAATGTTCCTAATTTATTAGGAAACGCTTCTTTTCCTAGTTTTGCTAATGTTACTTCTGGTATACTTATTTTTAATGGTATTATATATTCATTTTTATTTTCTTCTAACATTTTTTTTGCTTCGTCCATAGATATTGCAAAGTCTATTCCATTTACTTCTGGTTCAACTTTTATTGGATTTTGAGAAATATATGCATCCTCTTTATCTTTGTATATTTCTTTATATATCTCTTCTATATCTATTTCTTTTGGATTTTCATTTTTAGTAGCTATTTCTACTGTTTCAATTTTGTTTTTTATTGCATTATTTATTTCATTTTTAAATTTATTTTCATCAACTTTTACTCCTGATTTTCCTTTTGTAATTATCAAATTATTATTTTCAATATAATAATTACTTTCTTCTAATGCATTTGGTATATTTTTATTTATTTCTTCTATTAATTTATTTATTTTTTCTTCATTTATATTAATATTTAATTCTATATTTTTTTTGAAGATTCTTGTAAATAAAATATCATAATTATCTTTTATAATATTTCCGGATTTTCCAACACTTACTGCTTTTTGTATTAAATTATTTATTTCTATTTTGGGTTCTAATTCTTGTATTTGTATATCTTTTGCTAATTCTTTATATTTTAATGTTATTTTTGAATTTATTAAATCATTATAATATTCTTCTATCTTTTTTGTTGCTTCTTCTTGAGATAAATTAGATATATCTATTTTTTCTATTTTTACACCTTTTATTATTTTATTATTTCCTATATTGAATATTGAAAATATAACTGAAATTAGTAAAATTAATAAAATAATTATTAATATTATTATAATTATTTTATTTTTATTTTTTTTATTATTTACCCTCTTCCTATTTCTTCTATTTTTTATCATTATTCTCTCCTATTTTTTCTTTTTATACTATCATATAGTTTTATCTTTTACAATATTACAATTATTACATTTTTGTTAAATTTATATTTATTTATGGACAAAGCTTGTGTTTTTTTGTATAATGTTAAAAATATTGTAGAAAGAGGTCGATTTACTATGTTGGGCAGTATGCTTTCTAAAATTAGAAAAGATAAAAATATGACAAAAGTTGAGCTTGCAAAGAGAACAGGGCTTAATATAGGACATTTAACACATATTGAAAAAGATGAAAGAAATCCTAGTCATAAAACTTTAAAAAGTATTACAAACGCTTTAGAAATACCTTATAAACCAATATCATCTTTATATGATATTCAAATGACTGATGATCATAAAAGGTGTAATATGCTTAAACATCTTTCTTGTTCAAAAGTTTTAGCAGTCGATTCTTATTCTAATTTTGTTGATTGTCCAAAAGATGTTCCTAATGCTTCTCTTGCATTAAAAGTACTAGATGACACTATGGAACCTAAACTAAAAAAAGATAGTTATTGTTTTATTGAATTAAATGTTCCCCTTAACAACAAGGATATTGGATTATTTAAATATAACAATAATTTAATTATTAGACGTTTTATTATTAGAAAAGATAAATTAGTTTTAAGAGCAGATAATAAGATTTATTCTGATATAGATTTATCAGAAGATGATGATTTTACTATAATAGGTAGAATCCTTATTTCAAATATTTAAAATATTACATTTTTTTACTTTTTTATTAAAAATTATGCAAAAAAACTTGAATATTATTTTTTTTAATATTATAATGACATTGCAAAAGATAAAATTGAGGAGAGATATAAATGGAATTAGTTAAAAATATATTTTTTAATACAGATAAAATTATTGAAGGAAATAAAATAAAAATATCATATGTTGGTTATTTATTTCAAAATGGCTCTGAAGAAGTTTATTTACATTATGGTTTTGGAATAAACTGGGATAATGTTTCTGAAGTAAAAATGGAAAAAACTGAACTTGGCTTCCAATGTGAAATTGATATTATAAGTTCTGATACTTTAAATTTATGCTTTAGAAATTCTTTAGGAGAATGGGATAATAATTTTGGTCAAAACTTCTATTTTCCTATTGAAAAACAAGAGTTAGTTGAAGAAGAAACTTCTTTAGCATTAACCGAAAATAAAGGAATGGAAATGCATAAAGGTTTAAGAAAATCTTATATTTGGAGTAAAAAAGTTAAACTTGCTGTATATAAATTGATAAAATATGTGCCAAAAATTATTTCTGGTAATTTTAAAAGAAAAGTAAATGAATAAAAACTCCTATAAAAAAGAATTACAAATATTTGTAATTCTTTTTTATATATTCCATCCACCATTAATTTCTATTATTTGTCCTGTTGTATATTCATCTTCTATAAGCCATTTAACACATTTTGCAATTGCTTCCGGATTTCCTATTTTTCCAAGAGGTATTTCTTCTTCTATATTTGCCAATTCTTCATCTGATAAATATTTATTCATATCTGTATCTATAATTCCTGGAGCTATGCTGTTTACTCTTATATTTGAAGGTCCTAACTCTTTTGCTAGTGATTTTGTCATTGCATCTACTCCTGCTTTTGAAACACTATAATGAACTTCACAAGATGCTCCAACACTTCCCCATATAGATGATATGTTTATTATACATCCATTTTTTTCATGTATCATATATGGTACTACTTCTTGTGTCATATAAAATACAGAATTTAAATTTACATTTAACATGTTATTCCAATCTTCATCTGTAATATCTGTAAATAATCTTGTTTGAGATATTCCAGCATTGTTTATTAAAATATCTATTTTACCAAATTTTTCTATTGTAAATTTTACTAATCCTTTTACTTGTTCTCTTTGTGAAACATCTGCTTTATAGATTTCCACAGAATATCCTTTTTCTGTGAATTCTTGTTTCATTTTTTTAGCAATTTCTTCTGATTTATTATAGTTTAATATGATATTATAATCTTCTCCTGCTAGTAAATTTACTATTGCCGCTCCTATTCCTCTAGATGCTCCTGTTACAATTATTGTTTTTTTCATTTTTATCACCTACGAATTATATTCTTTATATTGATTTTCTTTTTGACATTTTAAAGAACAATATTTATTTCTTTTGTTGATTTCTTTTCCGCAATTAACGCATTTCATAAAATCACCTTCCTAATAAAAAAGTTCTAAAATGCAAAAAACCAAGCAAGTAATGATACAAGCTTGATTTTAAGTATTGGAGCCACTTGCCCGAATCGAACGGGCGACCTACTGATTACAAGTCAGTTGCTCTACCATCTGAGCTAAAGTGGCATATAAGGTATTGGTGACCCCTACGGGAATCGAACCCATGTCTCCGCCGTGAAAGGGCGATGTCTTAACCGCTTGACCAAGGGGCCTTATATAAATTTTGCCAAGGACTTAAATAATTTTAAATCCTTGGTATTGGTGAGCCATCGCGGATTCGAACCGCGGACAACTTGATTAAAAGTCAAGTGCTCTACCACCTGAGCTAATGACCCAAGTAGAGTCGCTCTTATTGCGACTGCTTTTATAGTTTACTATACTTTTTTCACTTTGTCAACAATTTTTGAAAAATTTGTTGTTTTTTTGTGCATATTTTATGATTTTTTTAATTGTTTAATGTTTTTACTAATTCTTCTACATCTATTCCATGTACTGCACAAGCTTCTTCTAGTGTCTCTTCTTGAGATGCTGGACAACCTAAACAATGCATTCCTGCTTGTAACAAAATTTCTGCTTTTTCTGGTGCAACTTCTAGTATTTCTCCGATTTTTGTATCTTTATTAAATTTCATTTTGTTTCCTCCTTTTTATTATATATATTTTTAACTAAATTTTCTATTTTATTCTTGTCGTTTTTTGTTATAAAAATAGAACCTTTGTCATTTTATCACATATTTCAAAAAAAGTATAGACATTTTTCAAAAAACATTGTATTATGTTTCCTAGGAAAGGAGAGTGACTTTTATCACTAACATATTTTTTATTTTCTTTATTATTAATTTTTTCATTTCTTTTTATTCTATTTATACTTTTTTAGAAATATATCTTTTTCAAAATCTACAAGGCTACAAATTATATAAAAAACAAAAAGATTGGAATATACATTAATTAACCCTAAAAAGATTATTTATTTTTTATTTTTTAATTTATTAAGTATTTTATTTTTTATATATTTTTTTAAGCCTATTTATATTTCTAATAATATTATTATTTATTTTTCAGTTCATCCTTTTAATATTTGTACAGAACAACCATTAATTTGGAATATAATTAAATATACTACATTTTTTTCTTATTTAATAAATATTAATATTTTTTTAATTTTTTTATCAAAAAAATTTAATTACACAAAAAATATTAATAAAAATATTATTTATTCAACATCTAAAAATTCTTCACTTTTTTTAAATATTGGATTTAATAAAGATAATGAATTAATTTCTATTCCTGAAAAAAGTTTGTATCAAAATATTTTAATTACTGGCACAATTGGAACAGGCAAAACTTCTTCTGCAATGTACCCATTTACAGAACAGTTAATTTCTTATAATAATACAAACAAAAACAAAAAATTAGCTATGCTTATTTTAGATGTTAAAGGTAATTTCTTTTTGCAGGTTGAACTTTACGCAAAAAAATATAATAGATTACACGATTTAATTATTTTAGATTTAAGTGGAAAAATAAAATATAATCCTTTAGATAAACCAAACCTAAAACCTTCTGTTTTAGCAAATAGATTAAAAGAAATTTTGCTTCTATTTTCGCCTAATAATAGTGAATCTTTTTGGCTAGATAAAGTTGAACAAATTTTAACAGAAAGTATTAAACTTTGTAGGTTATATAATAAAGGTTATGTCACTTTTGAAGAATTACATAATTTAATAATGATTCCTGATTATTTTTATGAAAAAGCCAAAATATTAAAAGAATTATTTTTAAAGAATTGTTTTACTGAGAAAGAAAATTATGAATTATTATCTTCTCTAAATTTTTTTGAAAAAGAATATTTTTCTTTAGATGATAGAACTAAATCCATTTTAAAATCTGAAATATCACGTATTACTAATATTTTTATTTCTGATTTTAATGTAAAAAAAGTATTTTGTCCTAAACAAAATGAAATTAATTTTTATGGTTTTGATAATATTTTAAAAACTGGAAAAATTGTAGTTTTAAATATGAATATTTTTGAATATAAAAATCTTTCAAAAATAATTGCTGCATATTTAAAATTAGATTTTCAAACTTCTGTTATGAATAGATTATCAAATAATTCTAATTTAAAAAATTATAGAAGTGTATGTTTTATTAGTGATGAGTATCATGAATATGTAACTTTAAATGATGCCTCATTTTTTAGTCAAAGCAGAGAGGCTAAATGTATTAATATTGTTGCTACTCAAAGTTATACATCTTTATTAAATACATTAAATAATAATAGTTGTGTAAAAACTATTATACAAAATTTGATTAATAAATTGTGGTTTAGAACTGATGATATTTTTACAATAGAAGATGCTCAAAAACAAATAGGGAAAGAAGAAAAAATTAAATTTTCTAAAACTATATCTGAAAATGCAAAAGAAACAAATTATAATTATTTATTTAAGAAATTTCATTCAAAAAATTCTAATTTATCTGAATCTTTTAATTCTTATTATCAAACAGATTATATTTTTGATACTAATTATTTTACTCAAAAATTAGAAACTTTTTCTTGCTTATCTTTTTTATCTAATGGAGAAAAAATTATTTGTCCACAAAAAATTAATTTAATTCCATATTTTAAAAAAAATAATTAATTTATATTTTAAGGAGGTTTTATTATGAAAAAAAAATTATTTTATTTTTTTATATTTTTATTTATTTTTTATTTTATTTTTTGTTCTTATTCTATTTCTTTTGGTGCATGGGGAGAACCTGAACTTATAACAAAATTAAATAAAGCTTTTGAATCTATTGAAGATTGGCTTCTTAAATTATCTACTCCTGCAGCGGCTGTTGCAGTGGGCTGTGGTGTTTTTATGAAAAAATTTAGTTTTGGGGATGAAGAAAAAATTAGAACAGGTAAAAAACTTATTAAAGGAAGTTTATTTTCTTATGCTTTTATTTTAGCTATTAATTTGATTTTATCTGCTATAAAGTCTTTAATAGGATAATTTTAAGGAGGTTTAATGGAAAGTTCTTCTCTAAATATTACTCAAACAATTATAGATACAATAAATACTATTTTTAGTACTCTTTTTTCTTCTATTGATAATAATTTATATTCTATTTTAGATAAATTATTATTTATTGATGAAAGTATTTTAAATAATACTTTTTTTGAAAAATTATTAGGTAATTCTGTTAATAATAGTTTATTAATATTAGCTAATTCTTTATTAATTGCTTTTTTTCTTTACTATTGCTTTAAATTAATTTTTTCTCATTTTTCTTATATTGAATTAGAAAAACCATATCAATTTATTTTTAAATTATTAATTTTCGGTATTTTAACAAATAGTTCATTTTTTATTTGTAATCAACTTATTTATATTAACTCTTTAATTTCTTCTTCAATTTGCGAAATTGGAAAAAATACTCTTAATTGTGATATTTCTTTTTCTAATCTAATTTTAAATTTAAATTCTGTAATCAGTATAGAAGAAACTAGTTTTAATATTTTTTCTGTAGATGGTTTAATTAAATCTTTTATTTCTTTTGGATTATTTAATTTAATTTTTTCATATTCTTTAAGATATATTTTAGTAAAAGTTTTTATTTTAATTTCTCCATTTGCTTTTTTAACATTAATAACTAAATCTACTTCATGGTTTTTCAAAATATGGCTAAGATCTTTTTTTAGTTTTTTACTTTTACAAAGTTTTGTTAGTTTTATTTTACTTATTATTTTTTCTATAAATTATAGTAACACTGATTTATTTTCTAAATTTATGTATATAGGTGGTATTTATTCTTTATCTAAAGCTAATTCATATATGCGTGAATTAATAGGTGGTATTTCTACAGATATTTCTTCTAATTTAAATAATTTTAAATTTAATTTAAAAAATAATTAATTTTTATGGAGGTATTATGAAATTTATTTTTCCTCAAAATTATAATTTTCATTCTAAATTATTTGGCTTTTTAGATTATTCAACTGCTATTTTTAATATTATTTGTTGGGTTATTGTTTTTATTATTAATAAATTATTTATTAATGATTTATCTACTAAAATTATTATTTTTATTGTTTTTTGTTTTCCAATTTTTTTAATTTCTGTTTTTGGATTTCAAAGAGAAAATATTATTTATATTTTAATTTATATTTTTAAATATATTAAAAACAGTAAATTTTATATTTATAAAAAATAAAAATTTTTATGTTTATTTTTTCCAATATTTGTGCCTTGTTTTTTTCGACTTTAAGTGATATAATTTGCTAAAACTTATTTAGAAGGGAGCTATTATTATGAAATTAGAACAAAATGACATTCCACTTTTATTATCAAATACTGAATTGCCAGATATTTTTTTCACGGAATATTTGTCTCAAACCAATGGTAATTATATAAAAGTTTATTTATATATGGTTTTCCTATCTAAATATGGAAAAGATATAAAAATTAATGATTTATCTAAAAAATTAGAATTAGACTTTAAAACTATTCAAGATGCAATAAAATATTGGGAGGATCTTGGCGTTATTACTAAAAAAACTACTGGATATATTATTAATAATTTGCAAGAAATAGAATTACACAAATTATATAAACCTAAAGTTGCTTTATCACAAGATGCTTTAAAGCAAACTGCTCAAAATCAACATAGGGCAAAAGCTATAGAAAATATTAATAACGAATTTTTTCAAGGAATTATGTCTCCTTCATGGTATAGCGATATAGATTTATGGTTTAAAAAATATAATTTTGATGAAGAAGTTATGATTGCTTTATTCCGTTATTGTTTTAATAGATCTGCTCTACATAGAAATTATATTCAGGCAGTTGCCGATGGTTGGTATAAAAATAAAATTCAAACCTATAATGATTTAGATAATTATTACGAAAAACAAGAGAAATTATTAAAACTTTGTAAATCAATTAGTAAAAAACTTGGATATAATAGGCAATTAACTCAATATGAACAAGCTTATGTTGAAAAATGGTCTATTGATTATTGTTTTTCATTAGATATTATAGAAATAGCATTGAAAAAGACTACTTCTAAATCTAATCCAAATTTTGATTATTTAGACAAATTGTTAACCGATTGGCATAATAGAGGATTTAAATCTGTTGAAGAAATACAAACATTTTTAGCTCAATTAAAACAAAAGAAAAAAGACATAAAAGAATTAGAAAAAAAGAGCGGATATCAAAACTATGACCAAAGAAAATATGATAATTTGGATAGTTTATATGCAAATTTTAATTTATAAGGAGTTTATATGAGTTCAAGCAACTTAAAATTATTATTAATTGAATATGATAAGAAAAGAATGCAGGCTATTTATGATGCTGAAAAAAGAAAAACAGAACTTTATGAAAAAGAACCTAGATTGCAAAAAATTGATGATGAATTAAGTAAAGAGGCTATTAATATTTCAAAAAAAATGATTTCTTCTAAAGATTCTAATTTATTAAATGAATTAAATAATAAAATTAAAGATCTAAAAGAGGAAAAAGAAAAAATTCTTATTTCTCTTGGTAAAGATAATTCATATTTAAAACCTAATTTTGAATGTAAAGATTGTAACGATACTGGCTATATAACCAATTCATATGAATCAGTTCTGTGTCATTGTTTAAAACAAAAATTGTTTGACATAGAGTATAATAAATCTAATATTTCAAATTTAGAAAAAGATAATTTTGAGCATTTTTCTTTAGATATTTTTTCTAATGAAGTAAATGAAAATTTATACCACTCAAAATTATCTCCTAGAAAAAATATGGAATTTATTTATAATTTATCTCAAAATTTTATAAAAAATTTCGATGATGAAAATGAAAAAAATCTTTTATTTACAGGAAATACAGGATTAGGAAAAACTTTTTTATCTAGTTGTATTGCGAAAGAAATTTTGAAAAAAGGAAAAACTGTACTTTATCAAACAGCACCTGTTATGCTTGATACAATAATGGATTATAGATTTGGTAAAGGAAATACTTCAAAAAATATTTATGATAATTTATTAAATGTTGATTTATTAATTATTGATGATTTAGGTACAGAATGTATTAATAATATGAAATTTTCTGAATTATTTAATATTATTAATTCTAGATTATTGAATAGTAATAATAAGATAACTAAAACTATTATTTCAACAAATCTTAATTTAGATAATTTATTTTCAACTTATGATGAAAGAATTGTTTCTAGATTAGTTGGTAATTATAATATTTGTCATTTCTTTGGTGAAGATTTACGTTTTAAAAATAAACAAAAAATGTCTTAGAATATCTAAGACATTTTTTTATTTATTATTCTTGTGTTTCTTCTTCTTGGCTAATAAGTTCTATACTTACTACTTTTGATCCGTCATTTGTTCTCATTAAAGTTACTCCTTGTGTAGATCTTCCAAGAACACTAATTTCATTTACTTTTAATCTAATAATTGTTCCTTTGTCTGTTATTAGCATTACATCTTCTGCACCTGTTGCAATTCTAATACCTACTATATCTCCTGTTTTTGGTGTTATTTTATATGTTATAACTCCTCTTCCACCTCTATTTTGAACTCTATATTCGTCTAGTTCTGTTCTTTTTCCAAATCCATTTTCAGTAATAGAAAGTAAAGTTGCATTTGAACCTCTTATTATAGATTCCATTCCTATTACAACATCATTATCATCTAATCGAATTCCTATAACTCCTTGTGCAGTTCTTCCTACAGGTCTTACATCTTTTTCGTCAAAAGTTATACATATACCTTTTTTAGTTACTAAAACTACATTATCTTCTCCGTCTGTAAGTCTTACATCTATTAACTCATCTTCATCTTTTAATGTAATTGCAAGTAATCCTGTTTTTCTTGCTGAATCATATTCTGATAAAGCTGTTTTCTTGATTAGTCCATTTTTTGTTCCCATTAATAGATATTTTCCTTCAGCAAAATTTTGAATTGGAATAACTGCTGATATTTTTTCTCCATTATCCAATTGTAATAAATTAACTATCGCTGTTCCTTTTGCTGTTCTACCTGCTTCTGGTAATTCATATCCTTTTAATCTATATAGTTTACCTTTGTTACTAAAGAATAATATTGTATCATGTGTAGATGCTGTAAATATTTGTTTTACAAAGTCATCTTCTCTTGTTGTCATTCCTGTTATACCTTTTCCGCCTCTTTTTTGACTTTTATATGTATCTATTGGCATTCTTTTTATATAACCTAAATGAGATAAAGCTACTACACATTCTTCTTCTTTTATTAAGTCTTCTATTTCAAATTCGCCTTCTGCAGCTACTATTTTTGTTTTTCTTTCATCTCCGTATTTATCACGAATTTCTAATAATTCTTCTTTTATAATTTGAAATACTAATGTTTCACTGTTTAATACTTCTCTTAAATGAGCAATTAATTCCATTAATTGTTTGTATTCTTCATCTATTTTTTCACGTTGCAAACCAGATAATGTTTTTAACCTCATATCTAATATAGATTGTGCTTGTATATCAGAAAGTCCAAATCGTTTCATTAATCTTTCTTTTGCATCATCATATGAATTTCTAATTATATTAATTACTTCATCTATATTATCTAATGCTATTTTTAAACCTTCTAAAATATGAGCTCTAGCTAATGCTTTATCTAAATCAAATTGTGTTCTTCTTAATATTACATTTTTTCTGTGTTCTATATAATTATCTAAACATTGTCTTAATGTTAATATTTTTGGTTCTCCATTAACTAATGCTAGCATTATTATACCAAAAGTTATTTGCATTTGTGTAAATTTATATAATTGATTTAAAACTACTTGTGCATTAGCATCTCTTTTTAATTCTATAACAACCCTTACTTTATGTTCTCTATCAGATTCATCTCTTAATTCTGAAATTCCTTCTATTCTTTTTTCACGAACTAATCCAGCTATATTTTCTATTAATCTAGCTTTGTTTACTTGATATGGTAATGAATTTACAATTATTCTTTGTTTATTACCACTCATTTCTTCTATTTCTGCTTCTGCTCTTAATGTTATTTTTCCTCTTCCTGTTGTATATGCTTGTTTTATTCCTTCTCTTCCAAGTATAATACCTTCTGTTGGAAAATCTGGACCTTTTATAACGCTCATTAAATCTTCATCTGTTACTTCATCTTCATCAATTATTTTTACTATTCCATTTATTACTTCAGTTAAATTATGTGGTGGAATATTTGTTGCCATTCCAACAGCTATTCCTGAAGATCCGTTTACAAGCAATGCTGGTATTTTAGCTGGCAAAACAACAGGTTCTTGTAATCTATCATCAAAGTTAGGCATAAAATCAACTGTATTTTTTTCTATATCTGTAAGCATTGTCTCTGAAATTTTTGACATTCTAGCTTCAGTATAACGATATGCAGCTGCTCCATCACCATCTATAGAACCAAAATTTCCATGTCCATCAATTAAAGGATATCTTAAAGAAAAGTCTTGTGCCATTCTTACCATAGCATCATATACAGAACTATCACCATGTGGATGGTATCTACCAAGAACGTCTCCTACTGTTGTTGCTGATTTTCTATATGGTTTATCTGAAGTTAATCCATCTTGATACATAGTATATAAAATTCTTCTATGAACTGGTTTTAAACCATCTCTAACATCTGGAAGAGCACGCGCAACAATAACACTCATTGCATAATCTATATATGCTGTTTTCATTTCTTTCTCAATGTCTCTGTTAATTATTTTTCCGTCATTTCTTTCTTCCATTTTTTTACCTCTTTTCTCTTATTTATTGTACATATGTATTATACTTTAAACCCAAAAATTATGCAAGAAAAAATGCCAAAAAACTTAGGGAAATTTATGTTTTTTAGCATTTTTATTTTATATTTTTATAACATTTTCACAAGTTCTTTTTGCTCATTTGTTAAATTAAAATTTTGTCCATTATTTTTTATTAATGTATGTAAATTTTCTATTATTCTTGCTTGTTTTAATGTAGTTTCTATTGGAATTAAAATTTTCAATTTTTCTTTCATTTTATCAAATTCTTTTTTCATTCCATCAAAATTTTGTGAATTAAAATATTCTTTCCAATTATTTGAATATTTTTGTAATTTTTCAGCCGCATCTATTTGTTTATTAAATTCTTCTTCTATTTTGTTAGTAATACTATTTAATATTACATTTTTTCCCTTTCTTATAGTATTTGCCATATTGTAAGATAATTTTCCTGATTTAGAAGTTTTATTCAATACTACATCTATTAAATTTGACACACTATCTATTATTCCTCCATTTTTTATTGCAGTTTGTACTTGTGATATATTTTCAAAATTTCCTGTAACTATTCCTAATGTACTTTTTCCTATGTCTATAGTAGAAGAAATTACTTTTTTTATTCCATCTGAGAATCCCTCTTTTAGTATAGTATCTTTTATATCTATAACTTGTTCTTCTATAAAATCTGGTAGCAACGCTCTTAACCCTATATCTAATCCAAAGTTTATAGTTTTACCTAAATTAGTTTCAATAAATTTTTCTTGATTTTCTTTTAATATTTCATTTTTATTTTCTAAATTATTATTTAAATTATTTTCTATTAATTTCATATTTTTTATAACTATTTTTCCTTTCTTTATTTATTATTTTTTATTTTAATATTTATTTTATTAATTATTATTTTTTTGATATATATTATATTTAAATCTATTAAATGAATTTTCTATAAATAAATTTAATTTTTTATTTTTTAATTTAATTATTTTTTCTGTTATTTTTTTATAATCTTTTTTTGCTATATGTTTTTTCTGTATAGTTTTCGTAATCTTTTGGTTTTAATTTTTCTATTTTTTCTTTTTTCTCTTTTGTAATTATTGCCTTTTCTGGCATCCTTTCTTGCAATAATATTTTAATTCCTTCAATCTCTGGATTTTTCATAAACCTTTTTACTAGTATATTTTTATTTATTAAATTATTATATTTTTTATTAAATTTTATTTTTCCTAATATTTTATATTCTGAAAAAATATTTTTTATTATTTTTTCATCAACAGATTCTTCATTATATTTATTTATTATTAATTTAATTTTTTCTTCATTTATTTTCCAATTTTTATTATATATTTTTAATAAATTTTTTGCCTTTTTTATTTCTACTAAATTAGCTTCTAATAAAAATAATATAATATCACTTTCTTTTAATATATTTTTCGTATAATCAAAGAAACATTCTGAAGAAGTATCTATAATAATTAAATCATAATATTCTTTTAATTCTTCTATTATAAATTTTATTTTTTCACTACTTATTTTGTATTTACTATCAAATATTAAATTAATTCCAGATATTAAATCTACTTTTTTATTTATTTTTATAATTAATTCTTTTATATTTATTTTATTATTTATTAAATTATTTTTTTGTAATTTATTTTTTATTTTTTTTGAATATTCATTTACACCTAGAATAGTGTGTAAACTTTTATTTAAGATATCAAAATCAATGATTAAAATTTTTTGATTATTTTCTTTTAAAATATTAGCCAAATTTAAAGTTATTATACTTTTTCCTATTCCACCAGTTCCTGCAATACTTATTACTTTTGTATTTTCTTTTTTTATTTTTTTATTTATTACTTTTTCTTTATTATTTTCTTTTATTTCTTTTTCATCTTCTAAATATATATTATTTTTTATTAATAGTTTTTTTAAATTTTCTAATTCATTTTTTATTTCAGTATTTTTTTCTTCATTTTTATTTTCTATATATTTTATAATATTAATTATTTTTTCATTATTATAAAATATTTTAT
>OIWT01003353.1_pt1 | contig 14815 bp, 10 predicted proteins | sample 1587701 | NCBI WGS metagenome assembly OIWT01 (sample SAMEA3888904, study PRJEB22519) | human gut metagenome | biome: human gut; feature: human-associated habitat; material: faeces | place: Denmark | collected 2009
GGCGGGCGCACCCTCAATTCGACTGGTGGGCTGCGCAACCCACTAACCCATTACCTGTCGCGGTGACGCGGGTCTTGCCAAGACGGCGCGGCGTGTGTATAATATAGGCTCAATTTTTTCCAAGAAAGGAAGAATCAAACATGGTCAGCTACAAGGAACTCGGTCTCGTCAACACGAAGGAGATGTTCGCGAAGGCCGTCAAGGGCGGGTACGCCATCCCGGCGTTCAACTTCAACACGATGGAGCAGATGCAGGCGATCGTCCAGGCCGCCGTCGAGACGAAGTCCCCCGTCATCATGCAGGTCTCCAAGGGCGCGCGCAAGTACGCGAACCCCACGATCCTCCGCTACATGGCGCAGGGCGCGGTCGAATACGCCAAGGAGCTTGGCTGCGCGCATCCGCAGATCGTGCTGCACCTTGACCACGGCGACAGCTTCGAGACGTGCAAGAGCTGCATCGACAGCGGGTTCTCGTCCGTCATGATCGACGGCTCCTCGCTTCCGTTCGAGGAGAACATCGCCCTCACCAAGAAGGTCGTCGAATACGCCCACCAGTACGACGTGACGGTCGAGGCCGAGCTCGGCGTGCTCGCCGGCGTGGAGGACGAGGTGGCGGCCGAGGAAAGCCACTACACGAAGCCCGAGGAAGTCGTGGAGTTCGCGACGAAGACGGGCTGCGATTCGCTCGCGATCTCGATCGGCACCTCGCACGGCGCCTACAAGTTCAAGCCCGAGCAGTGCACGCGCGACCCCAAGACGGGCAAGCTGATCCCGCCGCCGCTCGCGTTCGACGTGCTGAAGGCCGTCGAGCAGAAGCTTCCGGGCTTCCCGATCGTCCTCCACGGTTCGTCCAGCGTCCCGCAGGAGTACGTCGACATCATCAACAAGTTCGGCGGCAAGCTGCCGGACGCGGTGGGTATCCCGGAGGAGCAGCTGCGCGAGGCCGCGAAGAGCGCCGTGTGCAAGATCAACATCGACTCCGACTCGCGCCTCGCGATGACGGCGGCGATCCGCAAGCACTTCGCGGAGCACCCGGAGCAGTTCGACCCGCGCCAGTACCTCTCGCCGGCGCGCGAGGAGATGAAGAAGCTCTACATCCACAAGATCGTGAACGTGCTCGGCTCGAACGACAAGCTCTAAGCCGGTTCCGTTCCATCTGAAATGCCGCGCGCCGCCCTTTCCGGGCGGCGCGCTGTGCTTGGGGAGGCGGGATGGGGCCGCCTTAAAATTACCGTTGTCTAACTTTGGGGTTGTGTGCCATAATATACAGAAAATTTCTCACAACTCCCAAGGAGATTAGTTCATGGCCAAGAAGATCATGGTCGACGGAAACACCGCGGCCGCCCAGATCGCCTTCGCGTGTTCGGAAGTCGCGGCGATCTACCCGATCACGCCGTCCTCGCCGATGGCGGAAACGTGCGACGAGCTCGCCTCGGCGTGCAAGACGAACATCTGGGGTTCGATCCCGTCGATCGTCGAGATGGAGTCGGAAGGCGGCGCGGCCGGCGCCGTGCACGGTTCGCTCACGACGGGCTCGCTCACGACGACCTTCACGGCGTCGCAGGGCCTCCTTCTCATGATCCCGAACATGTACAAGATCGCGGGCGAGCTCGCCCCGACCGTGTTCCACGTCTCCGCGCGTTCGCTCGCGTGCCAGGGCCTCTGCATCTTCGGCGACCAGGGCGACGTGATGGCGTGCCGCCAGACGGGCTTCGCGATGCTTGCCTCGAACAGCGTGCAGGAGGCGCACGACATGGCGATGGTCGCCCATGCGTCCACACTGGAGGCGAAGGTGCCGTTCCTCCACTTCTTCGACGGCTTCCGTACCTCCCACGAAGTGCAGAAGATCGACGAGATCCCGACCGAGGTCATCCGCGAGATGATCGACGACCGCTTCGTGGAGGACTTCCGCAGGCGCGCGCTCGATCCGGAGCATCCGACGATGCGCGGCACGGCGCAGAACCCCGACATCAACTTCCAGGGCCGCGAGAGCTGCGAGAAGTACTACCAGGCCACGCCCGCGATCGTCCAGAAGTACATGGACAAGCTCGCGAAGCTCACGGGCCGCGCGTACAAGCTGTATGACTACGTGGGCGCCCCCGACGCCGAGTACGTCGCAATCGCGATGGGCTCGGGGTGCGACACGCTCCACGAGACGGTCGACGCGCTCGTCAAGGAGGGCAAGAAGGTCGGCCTCGTCAAGGTCCACCTCTACCGTCCGTTCTCGATGAAGGACTTCGTCGGCGCGATTCCCGCGACGGTCAAGTGCATCACGGTGCTCGACCGCACGAAGGAGCCCGGCGCGATCGGCGACCCGCTCTACCTCGACGTCTGCGCCGCGATCGGCCAGGCCAAGCAGGAGGGCCTCATTTCCTACGCCTATCCGAAGGTCCTCGCCGGCCGCTACGGCATCGGCTCGAAGGACTTCACGCCGCAGATGTGCGCGAACGTCTTCGCGAACATGGCCGCCGCGAAGCCGCTGGACCACTACGTGGTGGGCATCGTCGACGACGTTATGAACCGCTACATCCTCGGCGACGAGAACTTCGTCGTGCCGAAGGGCGACCGCAAGGAGTGCATGTTCTGGGGCCTCGGCGCGGACGGCACGGTCGGCGCGAACAAGAACTCGATCAAGATCATCGGCAACTACACCGAAAACTACGCGCAGGGCTACTTCGAGTACGACTCCAAGAAGTCCGGCGGCGTGACGATCTCCCACCTCCGCTTCGGCTCGGAGATGATCCGCAGCCCGTACTTCATCAATTCCGCCGACTTCACGGCGTGCCACTGCTTCCCGTACCTCGAAAAGTACGACATGCTCAAGGCCGCGAAGCCGAACAGCGTGTTCCTCCTCGCCTCGCCCTACTCGGCCGCCGAGGTGTGGAACCACATGCCGGACGAGGTGGAGCAGGCGATCATCGACAAGAAGATCCGCTTCTACGTCATCGACGCGGCGAAGATCGCCCGCGAGAACGGCATGGGCACGCGCACGAACACCGTCCTGCAGACGGCGTTCTTCAAGCTCTCGGGCATCACGCTCAAGAAGGCCGACGGCACGGTGCTCGACCCGATCCAGGTGCTGAAGGACTACGCCGAGAAGGCGTACGCCAAGAAGGGCCAGGAAGTCGTCGAGATGAACTGGAAGTGCATCGAGGCGGCGTCCGCCGCCATCGAGGAGGTCAAGTACCCGGCCGCCCCCGCCGGCAAGGCGAAGATGCCGCCGGCCGTTCCGGCCGAGGCCCCCGCGTTCATCCAGAAGGTCTCCGCGAAGATGATCGCGCAGAAGGGCAACGAGCTGCCCGTCTCGGCCATCCCGGACGACGGCACGTGGCCGACCGCCACGACCCAGTGGGAGAAGCGCAACGTCGCGGCGTTCATCCCGCAGTGGGACCCTGCGGCCTGCATCCAGTGCGGCAACTGCTCCATCATCTGCCCGCACGCGGCGATCCGCATGAAGGTCTACCCCGCCGCCGCGCTCGAAGGGGCGCCGGCGACGCTCAAGTCGGCCGACGCGGGCGCGCTCACGAAGAAGTTCGGCGAGAAGGTGACGATCCAGGTCGCGCCGGAGGACTGCATGGGCTGCGAGCTCTGCGTCGTCCAGTGCCCGAAGTCGAAGCCCGGCGCCGAGAAGCCCGCGCTCAAGATGGTCGAGCAGATCCCGCTGCGCGAGACCGAGGCCGCGAACTGGAAGTTCTTCCTCTCGCTCCCCGAGGTCGACACGGCGAAGCTCGACACGAAGAAGCTCCTCGACAGCCAGCTCAAGCGCCCGCTCTTCGAGTTCTCCGGCGCGTGCGCGGGCTGCGGCGAGACGCCCTACGTCAAGCTGCTCACCCAGATCTGCGGCGACCGCCTCCTCATCGCGAACGCGACGGGCTGCTCGTCGATCTACGGCGGCAATCTGCCGACCACCCCGTATTGCCAGCGCACGGACGGCAAGGGCCCGGCCTGGTCGAACTCCCTCTTCGAGGACAACGCGCAGTTCGGCATGGGCATGCGCGTGTCGGCGGACAAGCTCCACGGCTACGCGATGGAGCTCGTCGGCAAGGCGCTCGCGGGCGACAAGACGCCCGCCGACATGAAGGCCTGCCTGGAGAAGATCCAGAAGGTCGACCAGTTCGACGAGAAGGGCCAGGGCGTCGAGGAGATGCGCGCGCTCGTGAAGGAGCTCAAGGGCTTCTGCGAGGCGGGCAAGGCCGCCGGCTGCCAGACCTGCGCGCAGCTCCTCGCGGTTGCGGACAACCTTGTGCGCAAGAGCGTGTGGATCCTTGGCGGCGACGGCTGGGCCTACGACATCGGCTACGGCGGGCTCGACCACGTGCTCGCCTCGGGCAAGAACGTCAAGATCCTCGTGATGGACACGGAAGTGTACTCCAACACGGGCGGGCAGGCCTCCAAGGCGACGCCGACCGGCGCGATCGCGAAGTTCGCGGCGTCCGGCAAGGCGCAGCCGAAGAAGAACCTCGGCCTCATGCAGATGCAGTACAAGAACGTCTACGTCGCGTACGTCTCGATGGGCGCGAACCCGGTCGCCACGGTCAAGGCCTTCAACGAGGCCGAGAACTACAACGGCCCGGCGCTCATCATCGCCTACGCGCACTGCATCGAGCAGGGCCTCCTCACGAAGACGGGCCCGGCGCACCAGAAGGTGGCGGTCGATTCCGTCCACTTCCCGCTCTGGACGTACAACCCGACGACGGGCAAGGTGAAGCTCGACTCCGCCGACAAGTCCGCGACGGTTTCGTTCGCGAAGGACGCGGTGTCGAAGGAGTTCGGCGAGAACCGCTTCAAGCAGCTGATCAAGAAGGTCGGCGCCGAGAAGGCGACGGCGATGCTTGAGAAGGCCGAGGAGGGCTTCAAGGAGAACTACGCGCTCCTGAAGAAGCTCTCCGAGATGTAGTCCATCTGGTAGGGGCCGACGTCCTCGGCGGCCCGTGTTCTCGTTGGCGTCCCCGTGGACGTCCCCGTGGGCGCGGCGCGCTGGGGACGTCGCGCCCTACCATGTGGTGCGCGCGAAGGTGTGGCGTGGTCGGGGCCGACGTCCTCGGCGGCCCGCGTCCCCGTTGGCGTCCCCATGGACGTCCCCGTGGGCGCGGCGCGCCGAGGACGTCGCGCCTGCGCGAAGGATGCCATTTCCCGCCCGCAGGGGAAAGTGGGCACTTCCGTTTGCACGACTAAACGGGCAGGTTTTTCCGTCACCCCTGCCCGCTTACTTTTCAATCGACGCGACTCGGCTTCCCCCCGCAAACGAGGGCGCGCACTTGTTGCCGCGCCCTCGTTTTTGGTACAATGATGCTGGCTAAGCGTCAAAGGAAAAGAAAATGCCAGTGCTTGAGAGAATTGTCCGCCCAAAGCGGAACCGCGTGTCGTTCGAGGTTCCGAAGGAGTATTCGCAATGCGTCTGCAAGGTAATCGTCTATACGGTCGAGGAGGAGCAGAAGCCAAAGTACGACTTCTCCGACATCGTCGGGAAGTTGCGTTGGAAAGGTGATGCCGTAAAAGAGCAGAGGGCGCTGCGTGAAGAATGGTAACGGATACCTTCTCGATACAAACGCAATCATCCAGTTCCTTAAGGGCAATGCGGAATTGGTCTCTGTTCTTGCTGATGCCGATTTCATAGCCACGTCGATAATCGCCGAGATGGAGTATTTCTCGTTTCCGAGACTAGGGGAAGAAGATGTTCGGCTTTATCAGGTATTCAGGTCTCGCATTCATGTTTACGACGTGCCGTCCGACGACCCGATGTTCACGCAACTTGTCGTGAACGCCCGCAAGCGCAATGGAATGAAGTTGCCGGATGCAATCATCGCGGCGACAGCGCGGGCGAACAATTTGGCGGTTCTGACGGCTGATGACCATTTCGATAAACTGAAATCGCCTTGGAAAGTGAGGTTCTACGCCACCGCTCAGGGCAACCCGAAATGAAGGGGGCCGAGACAACCCACGAACCGGTTCATCGGCGGGCGCGGCGCGCCGGGGACGTCGCGCCCGACCATTGACATCAACTGCGATTTTAGATATAGTTCGCGCAAATTATGCACTTGCTGATTAAGGAAAGGACAAGGGAAATCCATGTCGAGGGAAAAAGCACGTGAAGGGAATCTGCGCGTACGGGCTGACGCGGGGGCATCGCGCCGGCGGAAAGACCGAGACGCAGGGCGCTCGCTTTGCAAACGCCTGGTGACGCTCGGCGCGCTGGTGGCATGGGGGGCCTGCTGGGCGGGCGACTATCCGTTCCGCCCCGCCGAGATGACGAACGTCACCGTGACGGCGGGGTTCTGGCTGCCGCGCTTCGAGACGAACCGTCTCGTCACGGTGTGGGCCGACTTCCGCAAGAGCGAGGACGCCCGCATCCCGAACTTCCGCAACGCGGCGGCGCGCAACTGGGGCACGTTCCGCGGGATCCCGTTCGACGACTCCGACGTCTACAAGATCATCGAGGGCGCGGCCTACACGCTCTCGACGCATCCGGACCCGAAGCTCGAGAAGTACCTTGACGACCTGATCGACCTGATCGCAAAGGCCCAGGAGCCGGACGGCTATCTCTACACGTCCCGCACGCTCGGCTTCACCTACGGGCAGAAGGACGGCAAGACGGACTACGGCATGATGGGGCCCACGCGGTGGAGCAACTGCCACTTCAGCCACGAGCTCTACAACGTCGGCCACATGTACGAGGCGGCCGTCGCCTATCATGAGGTCACGGGGAAGCGGACGCTTCTCGACGTCGCGATCCGCTCGGCCGACCTCATCGACCGGACGTTCGGCCCCGGCCCGACGCAGCTCAAGGCCGTGCCCGGACACGAGGAGATCGAGCTCGCCCTCTGCAAGCTCTACCGCGCGACCGGCGAGGCGCGCTACCTGGAGCTTGCCAAGCACTTCCTCGACCGGCGCGGCGCCGCGAACGGCGGCACGCGCGCGGCGAACGTCTTCTCCCAGGAGGGCGATCTCGTGGCGGGTGGCGAGAAGGAGATGAGATTGTCGGGGGCGTACAACCAGAACCATCTGCCGGTGACGCGGTAGCGCGAGGCCGTGGGGCACGCGGTGCGCGCCGGATACCTCTACTGCGGCATGGCGGACGTCGCGGCGCTCACGGGCAACGGCGCGTACGTGAAGGCGATCGACGCCCTCTGGGCGAACGTCGTCGGGAAGAAGCTCCATCTGAGCGGCGGCATCGGGGCGCGTCCGGATGGCGAGGCCTTCGGCGCCAACTACGAGCTGCCGAACGACGGGGCGTACCTCGAGACGTGCGCGAGCATCGCGAACGCCCTCTGGAACCAGCGCATGTTCCTGATGCGGGGCGACGCGAAGTACGTGGACGTGCTGGAGCGCGTGCTCTACAACGGCTTCCTGAGCGGCGTCTCGCTGGGGGGCGACGAGTTCTTCTACGAGAATCCCCTGGCGTCTCGCGGCGGATACAGTCGGTCGAAGTGGTTCGGCTGCAGCTGCTGCCCGGTGAACATCGTCCGCTTCATCCCCCAGATCACGCAGTTCGCCTATGCGACGCGCGGCGACGCGGCGTACGTGAACCTCTTCGTCGCGTCCGAGGCGCGGCTGAATCTCGCGGGCGGCGACGTGAAGCTCGCGCAGCGCACCGCGTATCCCTGGTCCGGCACGAGCACCGTCACGGTGACGCCGTCGAGGGACGGACAGCGCTTCGCGCTCCACGTGCGCATCCCGGGCTGGTGCGTGGGGCGGCCCGTGCCGAGCGACCTCTACGAGCAGGTCGTCCCCGGCACCCTCGCGGACTTCTCGGTGGCGGTGAACGGCGCGGCCGTGAAGGCCGAGCCCCGGAAGGGATACTGCGTGCTGGACCGCGCGTGGAAGCGGGGCGATGTCGTCACGATCGGCATGAACATGCCGGTGCGCCGCATCAAGGCCCACGACGCCGTGGCGGCGGACAGGGACCGTCTCGCGGTCGAGAGGGGCCCGATCCTCTACTGTGCCGAGGGCGTGGACAACGGTGGCCGCGCGCTGGACAAGGCGGTCGCGCCCGACGCCGTGTTCACCGAGACGGCGGTCGACGTGCTGGGGAATGCCTATCCCGCGCTGACATGTCCCGCCCGGACCGTGACGCGCGGCCTCAGGTCCTGCGCGTCGACGCCGACCACCCTGACGCTGATTCCGTACTTCGCGTGGTGCCACCGCGGCGCCGGCGAGATGCAGGTCTTCTTCCCCGTGAAAGCCGATCCCGCCCTCGTGCCCGCCTCCTTCGAGGCGAAGGCCTCGCACTGCTGCGAGACCGACACGACGGACGCGCTGTGCGACGGGATCGAGCCGAAGGGCTCGGGCGACCGGAAGCTCCGCCGCCTGACCTTCTGGCCCCACAGGGGCAGCGAGGAGTGGGTCTCGTACGAGCTGCCGGAGGCGGAGGAGGTCTCCGGCGCGGAGGTCTACTGGTTCGACGACACGGGCGTGGGCGCGTGCCGCGTGCCGGCGAGCTGGAAGGTGCAGGTGAAGGCCTCCTCCGAGGCGCCGTGGCGGGATGTCACGACGGAACGCCCCGGCGTCGCCAACCGCTTCAACGGCGTGTCCTTCGCTCCGGCCCGGGCGAAGGCCGTGCGTCTCGTCGTCAAGCTCCGGAAGGACTTCTCCGGCGGCGTCCTCAAGTGGAATCTGAAGTAGTCAAGACCTCATCCCCCCCACTCAGCGGACAGGGCGCGGCGCGCCGGGGACGTCGCGCCCTACCATGTGGTGCGCGCGGGCGTGGGGCGTGGTAGGGGCCGACGTCCTCGGCGGCCCGCACCCCCGTGGTCGCCCCCGCGGCGCCTTTTTTGTTATACTATCCACCGATGAAAGAATCTGACAATCTGTTGAGGGAGCGCGCGGTGTTGCGGGACGCGCGGCGCGTCGTCGTGAAGGTCGGCACGCACTCGATCGCGAAGAAGACGGGCCGCCCCGACTCCGCCGCGCTGCGGCGCGTCGTCAACGGCGTCTGCGAACTGCGCAAGATGGGGCCGGAGGTGCTGTTCGTGAGTTCGGGCGCGGTCGCCGCCGGCGTCGAGGCGCTGGGGCTCAAGGCCCGTCCCGCCGAGGTCTCGGATGTCCAGATGTGCGCGGCCGTCGGCCAGCCGCGCTTCATCACCGAGTATGAACGGCTCTTCGCCGCGCGCGGCGTGAAGATCGGCCAGGTCCTCCTCACGCACTCCGACTTCGCGGACCGCCGCCGCGTCGCGAACCTCCGCCGGTCGCTCGACCACCTCGTGCGCGCGGGCATCGTGCCCGTCATCAACGAGAACGACATCGTGGCGGACGAGGAGCTGAAGGGCCTCACCTTCGGTGACAACGACTGGCTCTCCTCCCTCATCGTGAAGCTCGTCCACGCCGACGCGCTCGTCCTCCTCACAACGGTGGACGGCCTTCTCGACGCGGAGGGGAAGCGGGTCCCCGCGATCGGCAAGGTGCGCGACGCGCTCAAGCTCGTGAAGCCCGGCGAGAAGGGCTCGCTCTCGAAGGGCGGCATGGATTCGAAGCTCAAGGCCGTGCAGAACGCCGCCAGGAGCGGCGCGAACGTGGTGATCGCGAACGCCGTGCAGCCGCACGTGCTTGCCCGCATCTTCGCGGGGCGCGACGTTGGCACCTTCGTGCCCGGCAGCGCGCTCTAGAAGGGGGCTCCCCATGCGCTACGCGATCATCTCGGACGTCCATGCGAACGAGACCGCGCTCCGGGCGGTTCTCGCGGATGCCGCCGATGCGCGTGCGGAGAAGATCATTTGCCTCGGTGACGTACTCGGATACGGTCCCGATCCGGTCGCGGCGCTTGAGCTCGTCTACCGCCGGGCGCATGTGTGCCTTGCGGGCAACCACGACGATGCCGTGTCGGGACGGTTCCCCGTGGAGGACTTCACCTCCTTTGCCGCCGCCGCCGTGGCGCGGCACCGCGCGGCGCTCGCGCCTTCCGCGCTCGACTGGCTGCGCCACCTGCCGCATGTCTGCGATTTCCCCGGTCCGGCGGGGGGCTTCGCCTGTGCGCACGGCGAGTTCTCGGATCCCACGCGGTTCAACTACGTGCTGGAGCCGTCTGACGCGCGGCCCTCCTGGCGCGCGCGCGCCGAACCGCTCCTCTTCGTCGGCCACAGCCACAAGCCCGGCATCTTCGTGCTGGGAACGAGCGGCGAGCCGCATGCGCTGGAGCCGATGGACTTCGTGCTGGAGCCGGGCAAGCGCTACCTCGTCAACGTGGGAAGCGTGGGGTATCCCCGCAGTGGCGTGTGCCGCAGCTTCTACTGCCTCTACGATGACGGAACGGGCACGGTCTCCTTCCGCTCGCTGCCCTTTGATCTGGAGGGCTACCGCGCGAAGATGAACGGACAGGGGCTTGACGAGGCGCCCTGGATGCGCGCGCGCGCGGAGGAGCGCCGCCACGCCGAGGTACGGGGCGCCGAACGTTTCGGAAAGTCCGGGAAGGAAAAAAAGAAGAAAACGGCGCCCGTTGCCCCTTCCTTCGCCGCTCCGCCCGCCCCGGCCCCGCGTCCGCACGGACCGTTCGGGGCGGCGTTCGTCGTGGGCGCGCTCGTCGTGGCGCTCGCGGGCGTGTGGTGCGCGGCGCACTTCGTGAGCGCCCTGCCGCCGCGCGAGGATCTGTCGGACGTGAAGATCGCCGAAGTACCGGGTCCGGAGGTGCTCGCGCCGCCACCCGTTGTGCCCGCCGCGTCGCCGACGCAGCTTGGTCCCGTGGTCGAACGGCGCCGCTGCACGGTGCCGGCGGGAGACCGGCGGCTGCGCTTTGCCGTGAGGCTGAAGAAGGGCGGCGCGCCCGTGTGGGTGCGCCTGCGCTTCGAGGACGGCAACGGGGCGTCCGTCGGCGACGGCCTCTGGTATCAGGGCGTGCGCCTCTCGAAGCGTTCGCCGAGGAAGGGGCTCGTCGCGCCGGAGGGCGCCACGGCCGCGTTCATCGAGGTTCTGAAGGCGCATGAGGCCGATGCGTGCGAGGTCGCCGAGTTGGTGTTGGAGCCTTTCAAGGAAAGGGTGGAGAAATGACGGTTGAAGATGAAATCCGGGACCTGGGGAAGAGGGCGCGCGCCGCGTCGCGCGCGCTGCGGACGCTGGAGACGCGCGACAAGAATGCTGCGTTGCTGTCCGTGGCGGAGGCGCTGGAGGCGGCCGAACCGCAGATCGCGGCGGCGAATGCGGAGGATGTCGCGGCCGCGCGCGCGGCGGGCCTTGCGCCCGCGCTCGTCGACCGGCTCACGCTCACGCCCGCGCGGTTCCGCGCGATGGTGGACGGCGTGCGCTTCGTGGCGCAGCTGCCCGACCCCGTGGGCGAGACGCTGCTGGAGCGCGACCGCCCGAGCGGCATCCACATCGTGAAGGTGCGCGAACCGCTGGGCGTCGTCGCCGTCGTCTTCGAGTCGCGTCCGAACGTCTTCGTCGACACGGCGGCGCTCTGCTTCAAGACCTCGAACGCGATCATCCTGCGCGGCGGGAAGGAGGCGCTGCGTTCGAACCGGGCGCTCGCCGAGGCCGTGCAGAAGGGGCTCGCGCGCTGGTGCGGCACGGCGCATCCGTCCGTGCTCCTCGACGCGGTGCTGCTTGTGCAGACGACGGACCACGCGGGCGTGCGCGCGCTCGTGCGGATGCCGGAGTACGTGGATGTGGCGATCCCGCGCGGCGGCGAGCGCCTGATCCGCGCGATGTGCGAGGCGGCGCTCGTCCCCGTCCTCAAGCACTACAAGGGCGTCTGCCACGTCTACGTGGACGACAAGGCCGACCTCGCGATGGCGCTTGCGATCCTCGACAACGCGAAGGTCCAGCGTCCGAGCGCCTGCAACGCGGCGGAATGCCTGCTCGTCCACGAAAGGCTTGCGCCGCTTTTCCTGCCGATGGTGCGGGCGTGGGCGGCGGATCGGGGCGTCGTGCTGCACGAGACGGAGCAGGACTGGGGACGCGAGTTCCTGTCTCTTGAGATGAACGTGGGGATCGTCCGCGACGTCCATGCGGCGATCGACCACATCAACCGCCACGGCTCGCACCATTCCGACTGCATCGTGACGAACGACGCCGCGCGGGCGCGGGCGTTCCTGCGCCTCGTCGATTCGGCGGCCGTCTACCACAACGCCTCGACGCGCTTCACGGACGGCGCCGAGTTCGGCATGGGCGCCGAGATCGGCATCTCCACGGACAAGCTCCACGCGCGCGGTCCGATGGGCCTGGAGGAGCTGACCACCTACAAGTACGTCGTCACGGGCGACGGCACCGTCAGGAAGTGATTAAGTGATTAAGTGGTTAAGTAGTTAAGTTGTGGTTAAGTGGTTAAGTAGTTAAGTTGTGGTTAAGTGGTTTAGTAGTTAAGTAGTTAAGTCGTTGAGCGTTCGGGCCTCAAATGAAAGACTGGAAGGAGAAAAACATGACCGTTGATACACTGTGCGTCCAGGGCGGCTGGCAGCCGAAGAAGGGCGAGCCGCGCCAGGTGCCGATCTACGCCTCGACCACCTTCAGGTACGAGACGAGCGAGCAGATGGCCGACCTCTTCGACCTGAAGGTGAGCGGCTACTTCTACACGCGCCTCGCGAACCCCACGAACGATCAGGTCGCGAAGAAGATCGCGGCGCTGGAGGGGGGCGTGGCGGCGATCCTCACGAGCTCGGGGCAGGCCGCCTCGACGTTCGCAATCCTCAACCTCTGCGGGGCGGGCGACCACGTCGTCGCCTCCGCGCAGATCTACGGCGGCACGTTCAACCTGCTCGCCGTCTCCCTGAAGAAGCTCGGCATCGAGACGACGTTCGTCGACCCGAAGGCCCCGCCGGAGGAGATCGCGCGCGCGTTCCGCCCGAACACGAAGTGCGTCTTCGGCGAGACAGTCGCGAACCCGAGCGGCGTCGTCCTCGACATCGCGAAGTTCGCCGAGGCCGCCCACCGCTTCGGCGTGCCGCTCATCGTGGACAACACGTTCCCGACGCCGGTCCTCTGCCGTCCCTTCGAATTCGGCTGCGACATCGTGACGCACGCGACGACGAAGTACATGGACGGACACTCTTCGCAGGTTGGCGGCTGCATCGTCGACAGCGGCGCCTTCGACTGGTCCCGGTACCCCGACCGCTTCGCCGGCCTCGTCGCGCCCGACCCCTCCTACCACGGCCTCTCCTACGTGAAGAGTTTCGGCAAGATGGCCTACATCGTCAAGTGTACCGCCCAGCTCATGCGCGACTACGGCGCGATCCCCTCGCCGTTCAACGCCTTCCTGCTGAACATCGGCCTCGAATCGCTCCACGTGCGCATCCGCCGCCATGCGGAGAGCGCGCTCAAGATCGCGACGTGGCTGCGCGCGCAGGAGAAGGTCGCGTGGGTCAACTTCGCGGGCCTCCCCGACTCCCCCGACCACGCGCTCGTGGTGAAGCAGTTCAAGGGACCGAGCCCCTGCGGCGTGATGACGTTCGGCATCAAGGGCGGGCGCGAGGCGTCCATCCGGTTCATGGACGCCCTCAAGCTCATCGGCATCGTCACGCACGTCGCCGACGCCTGGAGCTGCGTCCTCCACCCCGCCTCGCACACGCACCGCCAGCTGACCGACGAACAGCTTGTGGCCGCCGGCATCCCGCCGGACCTCATCCGCTTCTCGGTGGGACTCGAAGACCCCGACGACCTCATCGCCGACCTGAAGCAGGCGCTGGAGAAGTGCTAGGCGGCATGGCTCTCCGTTCGGCAAAGAACCTGCTCGCTTGCGTGGCGGCATTGTCCGGGTGCGGCGTTCTCTTCGGTGCGCCGCAGCCCTGCATGCCGCTGTCGCCCCGGGAGCAGCGCGTCCTCGCGCTCCAGATCAGCCTCGACCGCCGGGGGTTCTCCTGCAACACGCTCGACGGACAGTGCGGACGCAAGACGCAGGTGGCGCTTGCGACCTACTGCGCCGTGAACGGCCTCGCGTACGTTCCCGGCGCGGAGGCGACGGCGCATGCGCGGTTCTTCGCGGGGGAGACGAACCTTTTCGAGACGGTCGTCGTGACGGCGGCGGACCATGCGGCGTGCGGGCGGATTCCCGCCGCGCCCGCCGAGAAGGCGCAGCTCGCCACGATGGGGTACGAATCCCTCGCGGAGATGTTCGCCGAACGCGGACACTGTTCCGTCACGCTCCTGCGGCGTCTCAACCCCGCGCTCGCCTGGCCGAACCCGCCCGCCGGCGCGCGCGTCGTCCTTCCCCGGACGACGCCCGTTGCGGTGCGCGGCGCCTCCCGCCGCTTCCCCCTCGGCGAGGCGAGCGTCCTGCGCGTCTCGCTCGCCCGCCTCGAAATCACGGCCTTCGACGCGGCGGGGCGGATGATCGGCCTCTTCCCCTGCTCGATCGCGGCGGAGAAGAGCAAGCGCCCCCCGGCCGGGGAGGTGCAGGTGACGGCGCTCGTCCCGAAGCCGAACTACACCTACACCGCGCCGCGTGCGGGGCCGGGCGGGCGCATCGCGCGCCACATCTACCCGCCCGGGCCGAACAACCCGGTCGGGACGTCGTGGATCGGCCTCTCCCTGCCCACCTACGGCATCCACGGCACGCCCTCCCCCGAGCGGATCGGCCGCGCGGAGTCGCATGGCTGCTTCCGCCTCGCGAACTGGAACGCGGAGAAGCTCCGCGGCATGTGCGACGTCGGCACGAGCGTCGTCATCGAATAGCGCTTCAAGGGAAAGGTCTCGTCATGGTCTCCACGCCCGTCACCGTGTCGTTCAAGGCCCGCGACTTCCCGCTTGCCGACTGACGCGGGGACGATGCGGCATACTTCTTCCGGTGCCCGGACGCGGCGGCGTGCGTCCCTTCCCCGGATGCGGAATCTCGCGTCGCCTGCACCCTTATCCCGATTTTTTGAATAGGCCCTGATTTCTCGGACGCAAAACGGCGT
>OIWT01003355.1_pt1 | contig 14801 bp, 12 predicted proteins | sample 1587701 | NCBI WGS metagenome assembly OIWT01 (sample SAMEA3888904, study PRJEB22519) | human gut metagenome | biome: human gut; feature: human-associated habitat; material: faeces | place: Denmark | collected 2009
GGACGCGACAAGCGCGTCCCTCCCGAGTGCGTTCTCACGAGCCTAGTGGGCGGACGCGACAAGCGCGTCCCTCCCGAGCATAGATGCGCTCGATGAGGTCGATGCTGCGGCGTGCGGCGGCCGCGTCGACGGGGTAGGGGTCGCCGCCGTCAAGCGCGGCGGCAAACGCCTCGAAACAGGCGCGGTGGAGCGAGCTGTCGAGCTGGTCGGGACGGCTGGAGCCATGCGCCGCCGTCTGCGCCGTCTCCAGCCTCGGCGGCGGCGTGCCGTCGGCCAATGTCCATTCGGCGATGGCGTGGTCGCGGAGGACGATTGTCCCCTTCGTGCCCGTCACCTCCAGGGTCTTCGCGCGGCCCGGCCAGGAACTCGTCGCGCCGTAGACGGCACCGAGCGCGCCGCCCTCGAAGCGGATCGCCGCACAGGCGGTGTCCTCCGTCTCCATCGGGTGCGCAAGCGTCGCCGTGAAGCCCCGCACCTCCGCGACGGGCGGCATGAGCGCCGTGAGCCAGTCGATCATGTGGATGGACTGGTTCATCAGTGCGCCGCCGCCGTCCAGCGCGCGCGTGCCGTGCCAGTCCGATTCCGTGTAGTAGGCGTCGTCGCGCCACCACGGCACCGCGACGCGCGCGTAGGTGAGGCGGCCGAGCCTTCCCACCCGCACGGCGGACAAGGTAGCCTGGAACGCGGGCGTCCACCGCGTCTGGCAGATACACCCGAGCGGCGTTCCCGTCGCGGCGCAGGCGGCAGCCAATGCGTCGAGGCGGGCCGTCGAAATCGCAAGCGGCTTCTCCACGAGCACCGGCAGACGGCGTTCGGCGGCGGCAAGGACGGCCTCGTCGTGCGCGCCGCTCGCCGTCGCGACCACGAGGAAGTCGGCGTCCGCCCGTGCGAGCGCGGCCCTCCAGTCGCCCGTGCGGAACGGGATGCGTCCCGCGAGTTCAAGCCGGTCGCTCGTCTCGACCGCCTGCTGGTGGAAGCGGGAGATGAGTCCCGTCCCCAGGATCAAAACGCGGCGGCGCGCCATGTCACCGCGCCCCTTCCGTCCAGAGGCCCAGACGCTTCGCGCGCCAGTAGGCGGCGAAGAGGTGGCAGGCGCGCGTGGCGCCCACCGTCTCGGCCGGCACGTGCGTGATCGCGTTCGCGAGGAGCGCGCGCTGGTAGGGGCCGTAGGCGAAGGCGCCCTGCGGCACCATCATCTGCGCGAGGTGGACCTCGGCGCAGCCGCAGAGGTAGCGCGTGTCGGCGCCTGCGATGCGCGGCGCGCGTTCGCGGGCGAGGCGGGCGCACGTCACCATCGCGCCAATCGCCTTCGCGCGGTACTTCTCGTCCGTCTCGACGGCGAGGATCGCCTCCAGGGAGGTGTTCATCTGGATGAGCGTGTAGTCCGGCATCAGGTTGCGCACGACGGAATCGGGACACGTCCCGAGCGCGCACGAGCCCTCCAGCGCCTCCGCGCGGTGCGTCCGGTAGAGCTGCGTCCAGTGCGCGTCGCCCGTCACCTTCCCCGCGAGCGCGTAGACCATCGCGAGGCGCGCCGCCTCGTGCGGCTGTACCTCGCGCATCTTGCAGATGCCGCGCGGGTCCGGCGTGCCGTCCGCCTGGAGGAAGTTCCATTCGTTCGCCTGGGTGACGGTGCGCGCCATCCGCGCGGCGACCGCCGCGAACGCCGCACGGATCTCGCGCTTCAGCGCGTCCGGCGCCAGGCCGTCCGCCGCGACGTAGCGGAAGAGGCCGTGCATCCAGTGCGTCACCTGGTCGCGGGACGAGAGGCGGCAGATGGAGGTGCCGTCCTCCACGCAGAGGCCGCGCGCGACGAACCCCTTGTACGGGTGGGCCGTCGCGAGGTTGAGGAGGCCGCGCGCGATCTTCGCGGCGTCTGCCGCCGTGGCGGCGTCCCGCGTGACAAGCCACTTGTCGACGAGGCCGCTCAGGGCCACGCCGCCGTTGATCGCGCAGTCCTCAAGGCCCGTGCCGTAGCCGAACTCGGGCTTGAGGAGGCCGCCCGGGAAGTCCTTCGCGGGGTTCACCTTGTCCGGTGCCGTGATGTAGATGCCGCCCGTCTTCGGGGAGTAGAACGTGGCCATCACGCGCGCCCAGGCGGCGTCCGCCCACGCGCGGAGCGCGGGTTCGGCGGGATGCGCGAGCGGCGGTTCGGGCACGGGCGCCGCGTCGTACACGCGCACGAAATCGACCTCGAAGCAGTCGGGCAGCCGGGCCTTGAAGAGGCGCGGATCGGGCGTGCCCCAGCTCTTCGCGTTGCGCCCGGCGGTGAGGCCGCCGTCGCTCCCCGCCTTGCGGTAGCCGCCCGGCTCGGTGGAGACGAGCAGGAACTGCGGCACGTGCGAGACGGGGTAGTTCTGCTCGCCCACCTTCTTGCCGTCGCAGTAGAACGTGTAGCCTTCGGGCGTCCAGTCGCAGCCGTAATGGTGCCAGCCGTCGGGTGTCTCCTCGTGCGTCCACTCGAAGTGGTCGTACCAGCAGGAATCCCGGCCGTAGCCGCCCCAGCCGTTGCCGCCCACGATCTTCCCCTTCGTGAACTGCTGGTAGTTCTCCATGATGTCCGTCTCGACGCCGCAGACGCCCGCGTCCGGGTGCGAGCCGACGCCGGGCGCCTGGAGCCAGAACGCCGCGTGCCAGCCGGGGTTCTTCGGCTGGCGGCAGCGGATCTCGAAGTAGCCGTACTTCTTCATGAAGAGGGGCTTCTTCCGCTTGCCGAACGGCCAGAAGCCGGACGTGTCGCGCGGGATGTCGTAGGTGAGCGAGCCGGTCTGGAGGTGCGGGGACGTGAAGTCGTCCCCCTTCCGAATGAGGTTGAGCTTCACCGTCTCGCCCGTCATCTCCACGCCCTCGAAGCCGTGCGCGAAGGCCGGGAAGTCGTATCCCCAGAAACTCTCGCGGCACATCCACTTCGTCCGGTCGATCTCCTTCCGGTCGAACTCGTCGTGCCAGACGAGCGTCCACTTCTTTCCGGGCGGCAGCAGGGAGGGCGCCTTGCCGGCGACGGCCTCCGTCTTCACCTGCACGGGGGCGCGCGTCTCGACGTGCGCCTCGATGAATTTGGCCCCGGCGCAGAGCGCCGCGAACGAGGAAAGGCAAACGAGCTGTATCTTCATGATGCGGAACAGTTTAGCATATTCTGCCGCATCGCCCCACCGCGCCACGCGCCGGGGGCGGCGCGGGTCCATCGCGCGCCGGAACATTCCAGGCGGCAAAGGAAAAGCCCGCGACGAGAAGGAGCGCCGCGGGCATCGGGAAAGGAAATTCGCTTCAGCGTCTGCGCCGCTGTCAGAGGCCGGCCCTGACGGCCTCCTCCCAGGCGGCGAGGCGCGCGTCGGTCTTGTCGGCCTCGTTCGCCTCGTCAAGCGCGAGGCCGAGCAGGCGGTCGCCCGCGACGATCTTCGAGCTCACGCCCGGGAAGGCGTCGAGCGGCAGGGTGCCGACGAGCGTCGCGCCCTTCTCCACCGCCTTGTTCGCGAGGTCCGCGGCCGCGTCGCAGAACGTGTCGGCGAAGCCCTGGGCGTCGCCGAGGCCGAACACCGCGACCTTCCGGCCCGTCCAGTCCGCCGCCTCCAGCAGCGGAAGCCCCGTGGCCGCCCAGTCGTCCTGCGGGTCGCCGCAGCCCCAGGTGGAGGTGCCGAGGATCACCAGCTCCGCGTCGAAGGCGTCCGCCCCGGCGGACGCGACGTTGAGGGCCGTCGTGCCGAAGTCCGCCGCGATGCGCTGGGCGACCGCCTCGGTCATGCCGGTCGTGCTGCCGTAGATGACATGTACCTTGTCCATTTTCCGTACTCCTTGTTTACTGTTGCGTTGTTACCTGAAACGGTGGAATCATCGCGTAGAAGGCCTCCAGGGACGGCGCCTCGCTGAGCGCCCGCGCCGCCCACGCCTCGACGCGCGCGTAGAGGCGCATCCGCCGCAGGGACTCGACGGCGCTGCCGTAGACGCGCCAGGGGCCGTTGTGGAGCGGCGTCGCGGGAAGGCGCCGCACGAACCCGATGACGTCCTTGAGCGGATAGCCCACGAACACGCCGACCTCGTGCGGCAGGGTCTCCCCACGGGCCCGGCGCACCAGTTCGCGCAGGAAGTCCTCCGCCGTCCCCTCCGCCGGATAGCCCATGCGGACAAGCCACCGGCGGTTGTGCGGCTCGTCCAGCGTCGCCGCGAGCGCCTGCGGATCGTAGAACAGGACGAGCGAACTCGCCTCCTCCACCTTCAACTCCACATACGCGAGGCGCAGCGTGAAGTAGATGTCGCGCCGGTACAGGCAGAAGCGGAACCCTTCCGCGTTCGTCTGCGCATAGCAGTGCCGCACCCGCAGCAGTTCCGCCGGCTTGACGCCCCGCCGCACGGCCGCCGTCTTCACCAGCAGGAAGCGCAGCAGCGCGCGCCGGTGCGCGTCGTCGATCCCGGGCGTCTCCGCCCGCGTCCCGCGTCCGTCAAGCCGCCGTCTCTCCTGCCGCATCATGTCCGCAAACCTTCCATCTGAATGTTGCCGCCTTCTTTTGTTAGACGGCACTAAGTTTACCACGGCTAACTTGCCCTGTCAAGAAGCCGTGGTCCTTTTTATTACCCTCAAGCGGACGCTGCGCGGAACCACGCGGTCAGCACAGGTCATCGTGCCCCACGCCGCGTCATCTATCGGGCGCGAGCGCGAGCCAGACGCGGAGGAGTTCGCTCACGCTCCAGGCCTGCGCGCGGCAGCCCTTCTGCGCGTGCGGCGCGTCGCCGTCCGCGATCTCGGAGAGGTGGCAGACGCACCCCGCGTTGAGATTCTCGACGGCGGAGGCGAGGAGCGAACGCGCCGTCGCCTTCGAGGCGAGGCGCGTCTTCACAAGCGCCTCCGCGTACAGCGGGAACGGCCAGGCCCAGACGGTGCCGTTGTGGTAGGCGGGCTTGCGCGCGGTGTCCTCGTCGCCCGCGTAGACGCCCCGGTAGCGGGCGTCGTCCGCCGCGAGCGAGCGGATGCCGCCGGGGACGACGAGCCGCGCCGTCGCGCGCACGACGGCCCGTTCGAGCGCCTGCCGCCGGGCCGGCGCCAGCGCGTCGAACGCGCCGAGGGAGACGGCGAAGAGCTGGTTCGGGCGCACGCCCCAGTCGGGCGTCGCCTGCGCGGCGGGTTCGCCGTCCGGCGCGTCAAGGCAGTCATAGAGACCTCCGACTTCGTCCTTGCGGACGAAGAACCGGACAAGAGACGCCGTCGCCTGGTCGGCAAGGACATTCCACTTCTTGCCACCGAGATACCGCAGCGCGGCGATCCAGAGGGCCTGGATCTCGACGGGGTAGCCGACGCGCGGCGTGCAGGCGGGGTAGTTCGTGTCCATCCACGTGAAGTGCGGGGGCGACCAGACGAGGCCCGAGGCGGGATCGACGCGGATGCCGTTCGGCGTACCCGTCACGTAGTGCGCGACGATCGATTCGGCGACGGGGCGGAAGCGCGCGGCCTTCTCGCCCAGCACGGCGAGCGTGCGGATGAACCAGAGCGGCGCGTCCACCGTGTCGCGGTTACCCGCCGTCTCGCCGTAGATGATGTTCGGCAGCGTGCCGTTCTCCTCGAAGCGCGCGAACGCCTCGACGATGTCAAGCGCCTCCTTGACGAAGCCGCCCGGAATCGCGCCCTGGAGGAAGATGAACGTGTCGCGTCCCCAGTCAAGGAACCACGGATAGCCCGCAATCACGGTCTTCACGTCGTCGCGCCTCACGACGAAGAGCCGCAGCGCCTCGCGCAGGGCGGCGTCCAACGGGAGGGAGGCGGGACGTTCAACGTCGGTCATTGGCGGGGACGCGCGTCCGGGGTCACACGGGACACACGCCCTGCCCGAATCGCGGCCGTTCACATAGCGGCCCCCGAGGGAGACGGCGGTTCCGACGCCCACGGTACAGGAGAACCAGCCGGGCGAGTAGAGATCGCCGCAATCCGCCTGTCCGCGCGCGGCCTCCTCGGCGTGGGACACGCAGTACGACCACGCCCCTTCCGGGTGGAACACGCCCCCGTCGAGGGTCATTGCGAACTGCTCCCCCTTCCCGTATGGGGCAAAGGCGAAGCCCCGGACGGCCCCGTCCCGGTCCAGCGTGCGCGTGGCCGTCGCAAAGGCGTTTTCGACGGCGCCCCGGGCCTTCGTGGTGGCGTGGAAGCTCCGCCATTCGAGGTCGGGGCGGAAGACGAGCGTGACGGGCCCCACGTCGTCGGCATCCGTCCCCGCAAGGCGCTCGACGAGGAGGCTCGCCCCGCCCGTACCGCCCTGTGCGAGGGCGAGGCGGAAGCGAAACCTCGCGACGCGCCCAAGGCCGCAGGGGACGACGAACGTCCATTCGGCCATCCGTCCGGCGGGATCGGCCCGGAACGATTCGATGCAGTCGGCGTTGAACGCGCGCGAATACCCCTCGTACTGCAGCCACGCGCGGCAGCGCGTCCAGAGGACCAGGCGGTCGGCCGGGACGCGCGGGTTCGGGTTCGCCGCGAAGAGCGCGTCGTACTGGCTGCGGATTTCGCCCCAGGCGAGTTTCACGCGGCTTGCGGAGCCCGCGCCGTCCGAAAGCACCGTCTCCAGAAGCCCCCCCGCGCCGGGCGCGGCGAGGTTGCGGCGGATTTCGTCGCCCGTGTAGACGCCCTTCACGCGCACCGCCTCGGCGGGCGGCGTGAGAAGGATGCGCGCGGCCGTGCGCACGAGGCCCGACGGCGCGTAGAGGGAGAGGACGAGCGTGCGCGCGGCGGCGCGCGTTCCGTCGCCCGTGTAGGCGGGCGCGGCAAAGCGGACCTCGTGAACGCCGCCCACAAGGCGGCTCCGCTGGACGGCGCAGGTCGTCTCGCCGTCGTTCAGGCGCACGCGGAACGGATGCGGCGCCGTCACGCGCAGGACGCTTCCGACGGGAAGGCAGACGTCGCGGCGGACATCCTCGGGGTAGGTCCAATCGACGGCGAAGCCCTCCGGCACGGGCGGCAGGGGCGGGGGCGGCAGTTCGGCGCAGGGGCAGTGGGAGAGGACGCGCACCTCGCCGGGTTCGAGCCAGAGGCCGTCCTCCGCGTGGACGCGGCGGCCGAGCAGAAGATCGTCGGGGTCGCTCGACGCGGGAAACGCGGCGACGTCCCAGTGCGCCGAGACGCCGCGCGCGCAGTCGAGGTTCGCGAGGACGAGCGTCAGGCCGCGCACGACGGCGAGGAAGTTCCCCGCGCCGCGTTCGACGAGCGTGATCGGGCCGTTGCCCGCGAAGTCGGGGTGGTGCGCGACGAGGCGGTTCAACTGCGCGATGAAGTCGACGAGGTTGTCCGGCGCGCCCCAGTTGAGGTCGTTCCTGCCGTGGACGTCGATCTTCTCGGTCGCGAGCCACTCGACGCCGTTCGCGATGCCCCACGCGCCCTGGTGGGAGAGGAGGGCCGCGAGCGCGACGCGCAGGCGCGCCCAGACGCGCCCGCCCTTCGCGAGGCGGTCGTTGTCGTGCGTCTCGGCGAAGTGGACGAGCGTGCCGTGGGCGCGCGCCCGCGCGATCGCGCCGGGCAGGTACCACTCAAATGCGCCCCGGTCGTAGGTCTGGAAGATCTCGGAGTAGGCCCAGTCGAGCCCCGCGCGGTTGAGCAGCGCGTCCGTCACCTCGATCTTCCCGCCGAGCCCTTCGAGCATGAAGACCGTGTCGGGGTATTCCGTGCGGACGCGGGCGACGATGTACTTCCACGTCGCCTCGGGGATCATGTACCCCGCGTCGCAGCGGAAACCGTCCACGCCGTTGCGCGCCCAGAAGAGGAAGACCTCGGCCATGTAGGCGCGCAGTTCGGGGTGCGCGTAGTCGAGCTCCACGAGGTCCGCCCAGACGACGCCCCAGGCGCCGGGCGAGACGAACGTGCCGTCCGCCTGGCGGCGGAACCAGTCGGGGTGGTGGGTCTGGAGCGTGGAGGCCCAGCCCGTATGGTTCGCGGGCAGGTCGACGAAGAGGCGGCCGCCGCGCGCGTGGACGGCGCCGATGAGCTCGCGGAACTGGTCGAGCGGCGTCGTCTTCGCGTCGAACTCCGCCATCGCGGGGTCGACGCTGAAGAAGTCGGTCGCGGCGAACGGGCAGCCGTACTCGCCCATCACCGCGTAGGTGGTGGGGACGGGGAAGACGGGGAGCGTCTGGATGATGTTGAACCCCATTCTGCCCATGATGACGTCGAGCCGGCGCACCACTTCGCGGAAAGAGCCGAACTGGCGCGGGAAGACCGTGTAGATCGCGTTGCCGCCGCGCGTCTCCGCCGGTTCCACCTTCACCACGAGGTTGTCCCCGCCGGGCCACTCCGGGGCGTCCGCCCCCTCGGGGAAGAAGCAGCACTTTCCCTGGAAGATCCCCACCTCGCCGAGCGGCAGCTCCACGCGCCAGACGCTGGGCGCGGCCTCCGCCATCGGCACGTCGCGCCACTGCCGTTCCAGCGGCGTCGCACCGAGGTCGTTCTGCTCGACCGTCTCGCGGCGGGCGACCGCCGCGCCGCCGATCTCCGTGCGGAAGACGGCGCGCCCCGGACGCGGCGCGTCCAGCTTCAGCGTGGCGGCGAACGTGTCGCCCGCCCAGCGGAGGTGAAAGGATCCGGGTTCAGGATTCTGCTGCAACATCGACGACTTCACTCCCTGTTGGACTCCCGCACGCGACCGGCCGCTCCCCGCAGGTCCAGACGGTCACCGCCACGCCCGCCTCGGCGAAGATCCGCTTCGCGACCGCAAGGCGCTCGGGCGACAGGATGCACGTGATCACCACGGCGTCCGCGCGGAGCCGCTTCAGGACCTCCTTCGCCTGCACGAGCGTGCCGTGGACGCGCTGGCCGCCGATGTAGAGGCCGCGCAGCAGCACATCGTCGTCCAGGAGCCCCACGATCACCCGCCGGTTGCGGAGGGAGGAGCGGACCAGCTCGCGGCGGAACAACGCATAGCGCAGCCCCGCGCCGTAGACGACGATGCGGCTCGTCGCCGGATCTTCCGCCAGCCGCCCGCTGTCCAGCGCGTAGAAGAGGTCGCGCAGCACGGGGCGGACGAGCCGCACGCCCGAAAGCGCCAGCGAGGAGAGCGCGAAATAGAGCATGGAGAACGCCATCAGGTCCCGATGCGGGAAGTGGAACAGGATGATGGCCGCGGACCCGCCGAGCGTCCCGACGAAGCACGCCGCCACGAGGCGCACGTAGTTCGAGATGAGCGCGCGCGACCACACCGTCGCGTAGACGCGGAAGAGGATGAGGCAGAAGAAGACGGGCACGACGCACAGGGGCATCCCCGTGTGGAGCAGGTGCGCGTTGACGCGCTGGCCGAGGACCAGGACGTTGAACAGGCAGACGAGGACGAGCAGGGCCGCATCCACCGACACGTAGTAGGGGATCGCGAGCATGCGGCGGCGCCGGCGGCTCGCGCGGTCGCGGTCGTGCGCCATCGTGTTCAGGAGCCGTCCGGCGTCCCACAGCTCGATCCGGCGCATGTCGCGCACGACGATGTACACGCCCACGATGAAGGCGAGGATGAAGAGCCCGGCGGCCCGGTCGCGCAGGGCGAGGCCGCCGAAGCCGACGGCCACGAGGAACGCCGCGAGGGCGTAGAGCGCGCCGGCGGCCTTGCGCTGCGAGACGAGCTGGCGGAGGATGCGGTGGTGGAGGTGGTCCGTGTCGGCCTGCATGACGCGCGTGTTCCCCTCGTCCGCCCCGTGCTCCTCGCGCGTCAGCACGGCCCGCAGCGTGCGGCGGAGAATCGCGAGCGCCGTGTCGAAGATCGGCACGCCCATCGCGAGCATCGGCACGCCGAGCGAGACGAAGAGCGAATCGCTCGACTTCATGAAGAGCGGCAGGGTCGAGAGGACGAAGCCGAGGTACATCGAACCCGTGTCGCCGAGGAAGACGCTTGCGGGGTGGAAGTTGTAGCGCAGGAAGGCGAGGCAGGCTCCCGCGAAGACGAAGTAGACGAGCGTCGCCTGGGGGTAGCCGATGAAGAAGAGCGCGCCGCCCATGCCGACGGCGGCGATGAGCGCGAGGCCCGTCGCGAGCCCGTCGAGCCCGTCGATGAGGTTGAACGCATTGATCGCGCCCACGATCCAGAACACCGTGCAGAAGCAGTCGAGGGCCGGCAGGATGCCGCTCAGGAGCGGAATCGTGTGGAAGCCGATGTTGCACCAGAAGAACGCACCGAGCGCCACGGCGACCTGCCCCGCGAGCTTCACGAGGGGCGGCAGGCCGAACTTGTCGTCCAGCAGACCCACCCCGACAAGCGCGCCGCCGAGCGCCATCATGCGCAGCAGCACCGCGTTCGAGAAGAGCGGCGAGACCGGCTTCCCCGTCATGAGGATGTAGACGAGGAGCGTAAGGGTGGTCGCGAGGTAGATGGCGAGGCCGCCGCCGCGCGGGACGGGCACCGTGTTGATGCGGCGGGCGGAGGGCGTGTCGACCATCTCGAACCGCCGCGCGAGCCGACGGCAGAGCGGCGTGAGGAAGTACCCCAGCAGGAAGGAGACGAGGGTGAGGTCCCACCAGGGCGCCGTCACCCCGAGCACGTGCAGCAGGTTCCGTCCGAACGTCGTCACGGGAGCGTCCTCGAAAGGTCGTCCAGGAACGCCGTGAGCGCAAGGCGGTCGGCGGCGTGTTCCAGCGAGAAGCCCCCGTCGTTCGAGGCCGAGACCGTGACCATCACCCAGCGGTCGATACGGTTGAGGACGGACCGGTCCCAGATGTCCCGCAGGATCCGCGCGACGTGCGACGACGTGCGCACGCCCGCCTGGTTGAAGAACGTGTAGGCGAGGACCGTCGACGGTCCGCGCGGGCTCTCTAGGCGAATCGCGCGGAACGTCCGCCCCTCCACCGCCAGGTCCGTCGGGTCGCACATCTGGAATCCCTGCGCCGGCATGCAGAGTTCGGGACGGTGCAGCGAGCTCTTGGACGTGCCGCCCACAACCGCCGAGACGAGGAACCGCGCGTAGGGCGTCGTGTAGAGGCGCTTGTGGATGCGCGTGTCGGCGGGCAGGATCGTCCGCTCGCCGAGCGAACACCCCTCCAAAACGCCGCCGCATGCCGGGCACGTCCCCTCGCGCCCCTTCTCCAGCCTCGACAGGGTGAACAGCGCCGCGCACTGCTCGTTCTGGCAGTAGCGCACGCCGTCGACCTGATACCCCGGCAACGCCTCCGGCAGGGCAAAGGCCGGCGGCACCGTCACCGTCGAGCGCGGCGTGAGCCCCTGGAAAATGAAGAGGGGGCCGAGCAGCGCCACGGCCAGCCACGGGAGCCAACGCGAACGGGCCGAAACGGACGTGGACGGCGGCGCGGCGGGAGATGCGGCCTTCTGCGGCGGCGCAGGACGGCCACGCCCGTACCGCTCCGCGAGGCGGTCGAGCAGCCCCCCGCAGGCCACCATCAGGCAGATGGCCACGATGAACACGATGTAGCCCGAATAGTCGTGGTAGAAGCCCAGCGCGAAGTCCTGCCTCGTCCCGGCAGCGACGAGGCAGATCGTGAGGATGCGCGTGATGTTGCCGAGGACGGCGAGCGGCACGGAACAGGCGAAGAGCGCGCCCCGCCGCAGCCACGTCGGCTGCGTGAACCAGGCATACGCCGCCGTGAGCGCCATCAGCGCGAAGATCGAGCGCATCCCCGAACACGGCGCGGCCACATCGACCGAGAAGGGATGCGCCCCCTGCGAAATCACCGCCGTGCCCTGCCGGACGACGTCAAGGCCGAAGCCCCGCAGCACGAAGAGCGCCGTCCCGCTCGCCACGAGGCGCAGGTGGATCGTCACGGCGTCGAGGAACGTGGAGAGCGGAACCGTGAAGAGGAGGAAGAGCGCGGGGAACACGAAGAGCCGCGCGCAGCGTCCCCCGTAGAACGCCCACGGGAGCGTGATGCAAAGGCCGATGAACCCCAGCTGCTCGAAGCGGATCTGGAGCCCGCGCGTCCCCAGCAGCGCGAGGAGCACGCAGGGGAGGCACGCGAGAAGCCCCCAGAGGGACGGCGCGCCCCGGGAACGCCTCAGTTCGTCGCGTTCGGTCCACAGCACGTACAGCGAAAACGGCAGCACGAGCCAGCCGTGCGACATGTCCTCCAGCTCATCGCCGAAGACGCCGCGCACGCGCGCGAACATGGCGGAAAACCCGAAGAGCGCGCACCCGGCCAGGACCAGGAGCGCCCCCATTCGACTGGATTGGAAAACCTTCCACATGGAATCTGGAATCCTGTCAGATCAGAAATCAGAAAACGGCACGGCAGTAAATCCCCGAGGGACAGGGCCGGTCACGTCCCTCCAGCAGCATCTCGCCGCTCTCCACGCGCGCGGCCGACGGAAAGGCCTGCCCGATGACGTTCTCGGCGACGCGGCACGAAAGGCCCGGCGTGTGGGAGGAGAAGAGGACGAAGAGCGGCCTTTCGGAGAGGACGCCCCTCACGAGGCCGATCGTCTCCTGGAGGTCGCGCTCGATCTTGTACATCTCCCCGTTCGCGCCGCGCCCGAAGGTCGGCGGGTCGAAGATGACGGCGTCGTAGCGCCGCTCCCGGCGGATTTCCCGGCGGAGGAACTTGTGGGCGTCGTCCGTGATCCAGCGGATCGGGTGGTCCCGGAGGCCGTTCAGCGCCGCGTTCTCGCGCGCCCACTGCACCATGCCCTTCGAGGCGTCGAGGTGGCAGACCTCCGCCCCGCCGCGCGCCGCCGCGAGCGTCGAGCCGCCCGAATAGGCGAAGAGGTTGAGGACGCGCGGGAGGAGCCCGGACGCGCAACGGCCCTTCACCGTCTCCTGGATCCACCGCCACTGCGCACGCTGCTCGGGGAAGATGCCGAGATGGCCGAAATCCGTGCCCGAGAGCTTGAACGCGAGACCCGCCGTCTCGATCGTCCATTCCTTCGGCAAGGCGCCGCGCCCATGCCAGCGGTTGCCGTCCTCGCGGTCGAAGGTCGCCGTCGCCCGCTCCCACGCGGCCCGGTCGCGCGGCTGCCAGAGGGCCTGCGAACAGGGGCGCACGAGGGTGTAGCGTCCGAAGCGCTCGAACTTGCGTCCGTCGCCCGCGTCGATGAGTTCATAGTCTTCCGCCATGCCCGTTATTATACCATATAAACTTGGCACTTGTGCCGAGAGGTCGTTTTCGGTATACTACCCTCCGCATTTGCCCCTTCGGACTGTAGCTCAGCTGGTAGAGCACGACACTTTTAATGTTGGGGTCGCGGGTCCGATCCCCGCCAGTCCGACCATTCACAGCACGATTGTTGCCGCGACGTCATGGCATCACCCCGCACACCCGGGCATCTGATGACCGTGCGGGTGATGCTGTTCAACTTGCACGGCGACGGGGACACGAAAGGTGCAAATGGTGTAGACGCGCTTAAGGTCTATCGTCAAGACGAAGATTATGTGATCAAGCTCCGGCGAATGAACGCCGATTCGCACTGGCATGTTGATGCGTTCAACGAGCTATTCGGGGATCGTACTCCGTAAGAGATTCTTGGCGCGGGCGAATGTCATGGTAGGGGCGCGCGTCCCGCGCGCCCGCCCGACCCCGCGCACCAGGTCTGACTGTCGGACGTCCCGCGCCGGGGGCGGGCCGCCGGGGACGTCGGCCCCTACCACAGGTCCCAGCCACGTTCCCGCCGTGGTTTTGGGGATGAACGGGATTTCACGTCGGAGCGTTCCGACGTGAAATCGCGCGCCGGGCCCGTTCGGACGTCCCGCGCCGAAATCACCTCCGCATGGCCCTTGCGCAGTTCCGGCAGGGTGTCGGCCCCGGTGAAGCCGTCGCCGCGCCCGCGCACGGTCGCGCAGGAACCGCCGTCGGGGTCGGGGGTCACGTCCGCCGTGAAGGTCTGCCATCCTCCCACCGCCCCGCGGTTTTGCGGAGCGCGGCGCGTTGCCTGTCCGCCACGCGGTCGGCATCGCCATGCGGGGCCTTGCGGAGGTCGGGCAAGCCGCGTACGGCGACGATGAACGCCAGCACCCCGTTCAAGTCCATGTTGTAGCGGTGCAGTTTCCGCTCCGCCCTCTGCGCAAGGGCTAGGTCGAGGGTCGCCCCCCCTGCTGGCCGTGGCCGCTCCGTCGTTCTCATGCTTCCGCTCCTTTACGTTCGCTTACGCGACATGACGGGATTATATCATATTCCCGCGACGATTGCGGAACGCTTGGCGGCGTACTCGGCGGGGGTGATCAGCCCCCCGTCGGCGCGGGGCATCCTCCCAGCCCCCCCACGTTGGCCCTGGCGCATGAGGACCCCGACGTTGGTAGGGGCGCGCGTCCCGCGCGCCCGCCCGACCTCGCGCACCAGGTCTGACTATCGGACGTCCCGCGCCGGGGGCGGGCCGCCGGGGACGTCGGCCCCTACCACAGGTCCCAGCCACGTTCCCGCCGTGGTTTTGGGGATGAACGGGATTTCACGTCGGAGCGTTCCGACGTGAAATCGCGCACTCCCTCCCGTGCCCGTTTTCCATCTCTACAATTTTCGAGAATACCCATGAGCTTATCATTCAACGGCAAGCGCATTTCTCAATATACCTACTTACAGTACAGCAAGATTCCGGTTGGAAAGCTCTGCGCCACACAGAACCGTATCAATGAAGATGTGATACTGTCCCTTGTTTCCGAAACACTCAAAGCCATTGCCAAGTATGCCAAGCATGACAGAGCTGAGTTTGTCCGTGTGGTGCAAGAAGCGCAGTCCAGCCAGCAGACAGCAGCGGTCAAGAAACAGTGCACACGCCTTGCTGCCGCCAAGCAGAGAGTTTCCGAGCTGGAAGTCCTGCCCAGTAAAACCTACGGTCTCATATATTCCAAAGTTGCGGTAGAAGTAATGGGTTAGTGGGTTGCGCAGCCCACCAGTCGAATTGAGGGTGCGCCCGCCC
>OIWT01003357.1_pt1 | contig 14798 bp, 27 predicted proteins | sample 1587701 | NCBI WGS metagenome assembly OIWT01 (sample SAMEA3888904, study PRJEB22519) | human gut metagenome | biome: human gut; feature: human-associated habitat; material: faeces | place: Denmark | collected 2009
GCTCTGAAGAGACAGGGCAGAACCCTCTACGGTTACGGCTACTAAACCGGTGTTTATCAATACCTTGTTTGCGTGTTTGTTCGACACGAAATGGGTCGTCGTGTTTTCGCCATCTGCTCACAAATGTCTAAGACTATTGTTCAGGGCACTGTTGTTACTCCCCCGAATCTCGACAGCGAGGAGGCGGTGAACGAGTACAAGGATACGGGGGCAACCTTTCAGTCAACGTTCATCAACGTGGTTAACACCATTATCGGCGCAGGCATTCTATCCATCCCATCCTCCATCCACGGCACAGGCCTCATCGGGTCGCTTCTCCTCCTGGTGATGGCCTGCCTCTTCTCCATTTGCGGGGCATTCTTCCTGATCGTTTCTGCCGTCTACACAAAGAAGGACTCCTACGGAGACATCGGACAAACCCTCTACGGAACGACCGTTCGCAACATCTCCATCATCACCCTCATTCTCTACGAAGTGGGCGTCTCCACGGCGTACTCCGTCATCCTCTTCGAGCAGGTGCTCGACCTCCTCAGTGCCTGGGGAGGGTTCAACTCCGCCACGCTCTGGCGGAACCGTTGGGTGGGGGGAGGCGAATGGACTGAGGCGTAGTGGATCACCTACCTCGCTACGCTTCTCTTTTCCGTGCCGCTGCTCTGCATGAAGAGCCTGGACAGCCTCCGCTACACCTCCTTCGGTGCGGTGCTCTGTATCTTCCTCTTCGTGTGCATCTCCATCTATCTGGGCGTCACGCAGCTCGTCAAAGAGGTGGTCGTGGCTCCCGCTCTTCACGCGTAGCCTCTTCACTACAACCTCTTCCCCTCGGACCCCTCGCAGACGGCCGTGTCGATGACCATCTTCTCCTCCGCGTTGTGCTTCCACACCAACATCCCGAAGATGGTACGCGAGCTGAAGTACCCCAAGGCGACGCGGTTCGCAACCAAGGTGCACAAGATGTTCTGGATCGGCATCACCGCCGCCATTAGCTGCACCTCGCTGTACTACATCGTCGGCGCGTTCGCCTATTTCGCCTTCGGAAACGAGATCGCAGGCAACTTGCTGACAAATTTCCAGCACAAGGGATTCTGGTACCTCGAGATTGTGAAGTTCGCGTACGCCCTCGTCGTCATCTTCTCCAACCCCGTGATTGCCTTTCCGTCGGTGTGCGTCATCGACAAGGTCCTGTTTAAGGACGAACGGAATTGGCGGCGACGCTTGGCTGAGAGTCTTCTCTGGTGCACCGTCATTTGGTTTATCGCGACTCTTGTGCCGCAGCTCGATGTTGTCTTCAGTTTCACGGGAGCCACGGGCGGTATTCTGCTCCTCTACGTGCTGCCCTCCTATTTCTACATCGCAATCGTAAAGAGAGTGAGGAAAAAGGCAAACAGCGCGGCCCTATCCCTCCTGGGTCCTTCCTGGCTCTACTGGGCCGCGCATTGTCTCATCGTTGCCACTCTCATCGAAGGATGCATATCCATCGTTACACAGATCAAAAATCTTACTGGTTCATCGTAACTCGCCTTTGTTTCATACGCAACAACGACGCGAATAGTGCTCCCTTCGTTAGGATGGAACCACTGAACAGTCAATGACAGCACTTACTGTTATTCGCTGCTCGGGAGGATGGGCAGCAACGTCTACTCGCTCGTCAACGCAATCCTGTTCGGATTGGTGATGGTGGAGGTCTCCATCCAGATTTGCTTCTCGTTTATCAACAAACAGAAGCTATCGAGGTGAGAACGGTATATCATGGTCTAACGAGCAGCACGTACTTCAAGTTTTTGCTCTTCACGTTTCTGTGGGTCGTGTTGCGGTTTATCCTGTCCTTCGATGGTATCAACGGAAACAAGCAACTCAGCCTAATGCTGTTGGATCTGCTTTATCCGTGTATTGTCAGCTCCTTTCTCATTCTCTCTCGCTACTATATTGTTGTAGGATTTTGACTTGCCATTGACCGTAGGTACTATACAAGGCAAATGAGAAGAGAATGCACACACTGTGCAAAACCTGGGATTTGGTGGTTATTGGAGAGTACATTCTCTTCATCGTACGCCCCGTACATCTCCTGTAATGACTAGAACTGCGCCATCATTGAGTGGACGGCATACAACACATCGCTTCTCTATCACGCGCTCCAAATCATCGGAATTGGGTGTTCATTCGCGTTCGCTGTGGTTCAACTCTTCGTGCTTGCCAAGTTCCGAGTTTCCTTTACGGAGTCAAAGTCGCAGCTGACCTTTGTCTGTGAGATTATCTTGAATGTGCTTATTCTCGTTCACTTTATGTTGTGCAGAGGGAGTGCGTTCACGCGTAGGATCGATCTTCTGAACATCCTCGGCATTGTCCACATCGTCTTTGCGCCGAACAATCTCGTCGACATTTCTTACGAAGTCTTCCTGGAGATCGTTCCGATCGAGCTGATCTTGCTGCTTGTCTACAACTTCGATGTGAAGACGTATTCCTTTTCTCTCCTCTGAAGTGAAGCATCGTCACTACGGAGGAGGCCCCCATTTCCAGCGACGTCGTTTCGGACTTCTTGAAGGAGGACTTCGTGATTAGCAATCCGCTGCTGGACTACTCCTACAACCGCCAGGACATCGAGAACATGGTCGTTGCGACCAACCGGAGCCACAAGGACAGCGAGGAATTCCAGTTCGCAGGGGACACTTCGTCCGCCGGCTTGCGCTTGTCGAGTTGTCTTCTTGGGGTGGATTGACGCGTAGTGGGAGACCACATGAACTCCATCGACAAAAATGCGAGTCCAACTGAGAGCATCGGCTCGCCTCCAGCGTTTTAGAAATGCGTTGTGTTTGTTGGGAATAATGCAGACGGTCTCGGCGAGTGTTTCGAACAGCAAGCGCAGTACGCTATGGATGAGCGCGCGAGCATGACGCAATAGTCTATGGACTCTGCAGAAGCATTACGGACTATCAAATCATAAATGAAATCGGGAAGGGGACATACGGCTACGTCTACAGGGCGAGGCGGAAGTCCGATGGCGAGATCGTCGCCCTGAAGAAGATCAAGCTCTACAACGAGGGACAAGTATACTGATGTGGAGTGCAGGTTAATGCGTAGACGGGGTTCCCTATTACCTCCATCCGTGAAATCCAGGCGCTGAGTGAGAGCGATCACGATAACATTGTGAAGCTAAAGGACATCGTTGTCGGGAAGGACAGAGAAAGGTGGGCTTTCTGCCGGCTGGTGAGGGATAGTGTGTATATGGTAATGGAGTACTGCGAACAGGACATTGATTACATCCTCAAGAGCCAGAGCCGTCCGTGGTCTCTTTCCGAAGTGAAGTGCCTCATCCGCCAGCTGCTGAGCGCGGTGGCGTATCTACACAGCCACTGGATGATCCACCGGGATCTGAAGACGTCCAACCTGCTCTATACCAACCAGGGCCGACTGAAGGTAGCCGATTTCGGATTGGTGCGCCTGATGGGCTACCCTCTCCGCCGCGTCACCACCAACGTCGTCACGCTCTGGTATCGACCGCCGGAGCTGCTTCTGGGATCGACCGTGTACTCCTTCGGCTTGGACATCTGGTCCGTTGGGTGCATTCTGGGCGAGCTCATCTTGCGGAAGCCCATCCTCTGCGGGACGAACGAGAATGACCAGCTGCTGAAGATCTTCGATCTCCTGGGCTGCCCGCGGGTGAATGATTGGCCGGAGATCGAGCGCCTTCCGAACTACGGCTGCGTGGAGAGGTACGAGACGGTGTTCACACACGACAGGTTGCGAGAGCGGTTCCCCATGCTGTCGGCAAATGTGACGATGGAGCGTGTGGGTGAGGAGTAGGGAATCGATTTGCTGAAGCGACTCCTGGAGTATAATCCAGACAAGCGGATTTCGGTAGGGGAGGCGGTGCGGCGTGAGATGCAGGCAACCGAGGCGATCAACCATCCGTGGTTCAGCGAAACGCCGTTTCCGCAGGATTACCGTCTGATGCCGACGTTTCCTCCCCGGAAGGTGGTCAAGCCTTCTCGCAATTAGCCGGTATCCACCTCGCTTTTCACCTATCTGCTGCACTGACATTGCTTTTTGTAAACACAAGATTCCACGATTCAGTTTGCGCCTAGGACCCCCGGTCTTCATTCTCTGTTAACCGAATTCTTCAATTCCTATGGAGCCGGTGTACGTGGGTATCGATTTTGGCTCCCATTCCATCTACATCACGACCACGAGGGGCAGCACGGGGAAGCAATGCTGCTCGCAAATGGCAAGCGTGATGAACTGCTTCAAGCAGGATCGGAAGATACTGTACTTCTGTGTGCCGCATCTGAGGCGTAGATCCATAATGGGCGTTTACAAGGACAACGTGTACGCCTGTGACGGAAGCATGATGAACGTTTGCTTCTGCCCTTCTCTGTCATGATGTAGTACAAATTAACACCCCAGAACTTCGTTCTGTTTGTCCGCAATTACCTGGGAAGAAGGCCGTCCGAAATACAAAACGGATATGGATATGACATGCTGCAACAAGTCGAAGAGGGAGAGAGCGGATCGGCTTGCTTCGTTTTTTCGCCAAATGGAAAGGACAAGGAAATCGTGTCTTCTGAGACAGCCACAGCCTACGTGTTTACCGAACTTTTCAAGCTCATACAGGACAGATACACGTCCTTTGATGGGCGTCATGTAGTCGTTTCTGTGCATGTCTCCTCTCCCCGTGATCTATAGATTCCCACCGTGTGGAGGACCGACCAAATCCAAACCCTCAAGACCATCATGACGGAGGTGGGATTCAAGGACCCCCAGTTCCTGTTCGACATCAAGGCGATCGCCTATCAGTACAACTACTACAACCTGACCCGCAACGGGCTGACGACCACCCGGCGGATCCTGTTCGTCGACGTGGGCTACAGTCACAGCAGCGTCTTCTGCGCCGAGTACAGCCGGTCGCGCGTGTCCTTCCCCTTCTGCTGCTACTCCGAGTCTTGCTGCGGCCGCCTGTTCGACCGCATCCTGACGGAGCTGGTGGAGGAGAAGCTGCAGCCGGACGAGGTGCGCGAGATCCACAGCAGGCCGCAGGTGATGGCGGCGATCCGGTCGAACTGCGAGAAGTCGAAGTACATCCTGTCGTCGGAGGGCGTGGAGGACATCAGCATCTTCGTGCCGGGGTGGAGCAAGAGGAAGGAGCAGATGGTGGAGATCACCAAGGACGATTGGGACCGGCGCTGCCAGCGCTACGGCGTGTTCCACGTGCTGGAGATGATGTGCCGCGATTGCTTGAGGGTGGGCATTGAAATGCACTATTATATATAGACGATGAAGCATGTCGACGGGGCGGTGCTGGAGGGCAGCAGTGCCCACTTCAGCGAGATTCGCAAGATGGTCGACCGACTGCTGCAGCTGGAGGGGCAGAACAACGGCACGTTGGAGTGGGCGTGGTGGCGCGGCTTGAGCGTAGGCTCACGTCGAACTTGGAGGAGGACGTCTCGCGCGGCTGCTGCATTCGCAGCTTCTGCAATGCCAATCCCGGCGAGCCGCAGTTTGTGTCGCAGCTCCCGCGCAATGTGAGGAGAGTGGAGGTCAACCAGATCCCGATGTGTCGCGGCGTGAACGAGGTGCAGAATGCGGACGCGCGCGTGAGCACGATGCTGAAGGAGGAGATGGGCTACTTGAATCGGATGAAGGAGGTGCCCGACAGGATTGCCACCATCCGCAAGCAGACGGAGTCCGTGATCGACGAGTGCCAGCGGCTTCTAAAGGAATCCTCCATGTCCTCTCTGCAGACGGAGTTCGGGAGCTACATAAAGGACCTCAAGACGACGCTGGATGTGGGGAAGCAGTCCGTCATCGAGGAGGCGAAGTACAACTACCTTCTCGATCTGGCCAGGTCGCTACTGGAGCAGATCAAGGACCAGATCGAATGCAGCTCGGTCGCAATACTCGATTGCTACCGTTGACCGTGTTTCTTAACAAACAGGGCATGCGCCTAGAAATGTGTCAGTCTTAAAATCCATTGCTCACGCGATCACAAGGGACTATTGGAAACTGGGATCTTTAGCAAGAATGAAAATTATGACGCTCTAGAAGGGAGAGCGAAATAGAGTGTATCTTGCGATTCCTACACACACGGACTCCACACCTACCCTTCGACGGCGGCGATACGCTCCGCCTCAACGGAATAATGGCTCGCTCCTCGAAACGAGGGGCAGGGCGAGGACACCCCCAACGCGTATGGGCGTGTGAAGCAAACAGGGCGTAGAGTACATAAATCAATTCCGTTTCACCACCTTCGGCATCTTCTTATCGCGCTCGTTCTGCAGGTCGTTGCTGTTGTAGTAGTGGGGAGCGATATCCTTCAGCCACGAGATGTTCACCTCCGAGTTGATGCGGATGTACTCCTTCGTCGTGTACACGAGCTCCTGGTAGCTACGGCTCACGCCCCTCCATCGCCACACACAGCACGTAGTCCGGTGGGTTCTCCAGCTTGAACAGCGCGGAGGACGGGTGGATGCTCACCACCTTCGGCTTCTTGATGGTGCTAGGCCTCACACCGCCCCGTCACGCCCACTGGTAGTCGCCATTCTTCTGCAGGCGGCAGATGTTGTAGAAGAAGCCCTCACAGAGCGCCTTGCGGATGCACTCGTTCTTCTTGTCGTCGTCGGGCCGGTCGCTCTTGTAGTCCACCTCCACGCGGTCGCACAGCCCCTCCAGCTGGTCGCGCACGTCGCGCGCCCGCACCATCGACCGGTACTGCACGTAGTTGTCGTAGCACCACGCCTCGTGGTACCCGTTCTCCCTCCACTGGTTGTACACGTTCATCAGCGCCACGTGGTCGCCGTGCGCGCCCTGCGAAAAGCCCTTGTGTGCGTTGTCGGCGTGCATCTCCTGCCCCTTGGGCCGGTAGTACACGCTGTTGCTCACATCCAGCATCGCGCAGATGGTCAGGATCTCGCTCACGCACCCGTACTTCGCGCTGCCCAGAATCGACTTGCTCATCGTCGGGTCGCACGGGAACTCCGCCATGCACCGACCCGTCTTCGTCAGCTCGCCCTCGTCGTTCAGCGCGCCCAGCGCGTACAGGTGCTCCATGCCGCGCATGATGGACTCGACGGGCGGTGGGTCGATGAAGTCGAAGTGCAGAATGTCGGAGATGCCGATGCACTGCAGAAGCAGGATCACCGACGACAGGTTCGTGCGCTGGATCTCGGGGATCGTGAACGGCAGCAGCTCGTTCTACGCTTCACGCGCGCGCGCTCCGCCCACCTCGAACGTGTACTTCGTGTACAGCCGGAAGCAGTGTCCGTCCCGTGTGCGGCCCGCGCGGCCCTCGCGCTGGCGAGCGGCGGCCTAGTCCTGAGCGGCGAGTGACACACGCACCTGGGAGATGGGCGTGACGATGAGTGAGTCCATGCCGGTGCGCGGGTTGAAGGAGTTCTGCTTGCACATGCCGCTGTCCACCACGAAGGTGATGTTGTCGATCGTCAGCGACGTCTCCGCCACGTTCGTCGCCAGCACCACCTTCCGCACGTTCGGCGGCGTCGGCTCGAAGCACTACGCCTCAGCGAAGCAAAAGACGCCCACCAGCTGCTGCTCCTTGCGCGGCAGTGCCGAATACAGCGGGAGCACGAGCAGCTCCTTGATCTTGCTGCCGAGGCTCTTGATGCGCTTGTTGAGGCCCTCCTGCACCTCCTCGATGTCCTGCTGGCCCGTCAGGAACACCAGGATGTCGCCCGGCAGCGGCTGCGACAGGTGGATCTGCATCACCGCCACGATGCACGCCTCCACGTAGTCGTTCTCCGGCTGCGCCAGGTAGTGCGTCGTCACCGTGAACCGTCGGCCCGGGATCTACGCCTTACCCACGCACGCGGCGCGTACCGACAGCACGGGTGCGTCGTCGAAGTACTTGGAGAACTTCTCGGAGTCCATGGTGGCGGATGAGATGATGATCTTCAGGTCGTCGCGCACGCGCGCCACGTCCTTGATCAGCCCCAGCAGGATGTCCGTGTGCAGCGCGCGCTCGTGCGCCTCGTCGATGATCATCACCGAGTACGATGCCAGGTCCGGCTCCGTCAAAAACTCGCGCAGCAGCATGCCGTCCGTCAGGTACTTGATCTTCGTCCGCTCGTTCGTTTTGTTCTCGAAGCGCACGCTGTAGCCCACCTCGAAGCCCAGCTTGCACCCCATCTCCTGCGACACGCGCGCCGCCACCTCCATGCACGCGATGCGCCGCGGCTGCGTACATCCCACCATGCCCTTCTCGCAGTAGCTACCCCTCACGCCCCTATTCTTTCCTTACCCCGCTTCGTACAAAAACTGGGGGATTTGGGTGGTCTTGCCCGACCCGGTTTCGGCCTCGATGACGATGATGTTGTGATTCTTGACGTACTCGAGGATCTGCTCCTTGCAGCGCGTCACGGGGAGCGACGCGCGCTGGATCTGGATCTTCTCGAAATCCGACTTCGCATTTTTCATCAACGCTTCCTTCTTCTCGTTCTCCTTAATGAGGTCCTCCACGTTGATTCCCTTCCTCTGCAGGTCTTCGATGAACTCGATCTCGGTCTGCTCCACGTACGAGTACTCCTCCCCTCCGCTCTTCTTGTCCTGGGCGCCGATTGCGTACTGCGTCATCTTCTGCTGGTTCTTCTCCCACTCCTCCTGCTCCGATGGGCGCTTCTCCTGGCGATCGTATCTACTGTTCACTTGCTCTGCACAACGACTACCGCTGCTTGAAGCTGTTCAGATCCTTGTTCAGCACCTCTCGACCATCAGCCGTCTATGCGTTATTCTAAAACAGAAAACGAACTGTCTTCGAAGTAGGCATCACGTACACATCCAGGTCGTTATCAGCACGGGCTCGCTTGCTTGCCAACTCCAGGATTTGCTACGTGTGACACACTTATAGCACACCCACTTTCTTCTCTTCACGTCGCTTCCGCTCGCGACCCGTCAATTCGCTGTCACTAAACACCATCTGGTCGTCCTCCACCTCCTTTTCCAGCAACTCCAGTTTCTGCTTCTCTCGCTTGGCCAAATACTCCTGGCGGGACAATTCTCGGAGTTGTGGCACGAGGCTTCTCTTTTCCTCCTCACTCATCTTATTCACCTCCGAATCCGCCACCGTCGGGTTCAGAGAGGATGTGTTGCGAGTCGCCCTTCTGTCCTTCTCCAGGAGAAGGCGATTCATCTCCTCCACCTCCCTACGATCTCTTTCCGCCGAACCTTCACCGTTTGAACTCATCCTTCAAGGGAAATGATCGTGTGAAAGGAATTGTTTGTTTTTGCCGATTTGAAGAGGGACAAAAAACGGCCCGATTTCGTTTCTCGCTCATCCTCCGGCTTCTGTGAAGTGCTTTGAATTGAAGAGTTCACAGCAAGCGAGTTGCACGGTGAAAGAGGCCCATCCCGATGGAATGCCAATGCGGTTTCCATCCGTATCCTGTGGAATGGAATGTCCTCACCACCAAATGCTGAATTCACAATCCTTGTTGTTTCTTCCCTAGACTGGAGTGTAGTGTAGTGATTGGAGGGTTGATGATCAAGGAATCACTGCTCATTTCCATGCTTCTACACATATTTCTTCGAGGAAAGGATGATTCGCTATTTGCTGCTTCAGAATAAGCAAGGAAAGACAAGACTTTCCAAGTGGTATATCCCTGTGGAGTTCGAAGAGCAGACGCGTCTCGAAAACGAGATTCACAAGCTGGTGTCCGGAAGAGATGCGAAGGTGACCAATTTCATCGAGTTCAGCACGTACAAGCTGATCACGAGACGCTACGCTGGACTGTTCTTCACCGTAGCCGTGGATATTAACGACAATGAGCTTCTCACCTTGGAGACCATCCACTTCCTCGTGGAGACGCTGGATATGTACTTCAAGAGCGTCTGCGAGATGGACATCATCTACAACTTCTACAAGGTGTACGAGATTATGGACAACTACATCGTCGCCGGAGAGGTGCTGGATGTGAACAAGATTGAGATCATCAACCGTATCAGAGAGTTGGAGAAGCTGAACTAACTGTGTTTGGTTCGTCGCGTGCTATTTGCGTATCGCCTGTTTGTTGGACAGTGCTTCGAGGGGTTCAAACAAATCCACCCTTCCCTGGTTAGTTGTTGCGGTGTTCACCCGTTTCACCCCATCTGATGAGTACGCAGAGCGAAGGTCTCGTACGTGCAGTATCCAGTGCTCATGGTGCCTAGTCTCCTGAGGAGATGAAGAGTGTGGAGGACGCCATCCGGAGGGATCTAGAGTACTTCCGACAGAGCGGCACGTCCTTCGTGGGGAGAATGAAGGAGAACAAGGATTTCCAGAACCCGAAGATTTTGCAACAGACGATCGACTATTTCCAGATTGACGGCAACGGCACGCAGTTCGATCCCGTGGATGTCATCATGGGCGGTGATGTGTAGGCAGTTTCTCCTCTCCCTGTAAAGAATAACGGCAATTAATACCGTTCCTTTGTTTAACAAACGAAGATAGCCATCATTCGGGAAAAGGCCGCGTTTACATGCCACCCTTCCGCTTTTTGTGCTGCACCTTTAGCCGCTTCGTTCCGATCTGGAAACCATTCATGCTGAGGATGGCCGCCTCGGCCGCATCCACCAACTGAAAGGAAACGAACCCGAAGCCCTTGCTCTCTCCCGACGCCTTGTCGATGTACACCCGTGCGCTCAGGATGTGTCCGAACGGCGAGAAGAGCGTCTCCAAGTCCGCGTCGTTCAGCACCTGTGGCAGGTGGTACACGAACAGGTTCGCTCCAGCAGGTCCTATACCTCACCACTCCAGCACACGCTCACCCTCCAAGTGGTCTGCGGAGGTCTGTTGCTTCCACCCGCGCCGCAGCGCCGGCTCGAAGCAGGGCTCGTGGCGCGGCAGCAACGCCGGGTAGGTGGCGCGCGTGGCGAGACCCAGCGGCACAGCCACGTCGGAGGCGTAGCTCATCTTGCGGGAAGAGGGCGGGTAGGCGTCGCTGTAGGGCTCCTCGTAGCTGCGCGGGGGGCTGAAGGAGTCACCCTGCAGCGCTTCGTCGAAGCTGATGGAGAGGTGGTGCGCCGCCACGATCGGGCTGTTCTCGGAGTCCTTCCGCGACCGCGTGGAGGTGTCCGAGTGCTCCACCAGCGAGTAGCCTGCGGCGGACAGGTCCGGCGTACCCTGCGGGTGAAGAGAAGCTACCATAGCCACATGCATACGGTCCGGCGCGAAGGACAGGTCGGGACCGTGGGGAGAGGACTCAGAGTGGAAGGAGGACGAGCGGCACGGCGGCTGACGCTGGCAGCTGCGCAACGCCTTGGGCGAAACGCTGCGCCGGGACGAATGGACGTTCGTTTTGGGATAGCCGAAGTGGTAGTAGCTGATGGCAACCGCACCGGGCATCTACGCTATGAGCGGAGAGGACAGCGACTTGCTCCAGGCAGAATAATCTGATCATTGACAGTTTTCACAAACTCAGAGACAAAAGGAGTATCAACAGAAAGAACGCACTCGTCTACGGTGAAATAAAGAAAATAGGCCCACTATCAAAGAGATCGGGTGCGTTCTGAATCACGCTAATAGAAGATAAAGGAACAAATGAAGAAAAGAACGCTTGAATCTGCAAACTAGACATTGATGATGGTACATTGGTCAGTAGAAGCTCCGTCGTGTTGTTCGGGATCTACACAGGTGACCATTTCTCTCCAGGCGTACGCGAGGTGGCTGCGTATCTGGCACCTCAGGACGCGATAATAAGCAACTGTTCATAGCGGAAATGCCCCTAGTCCCTTCTGGCTCCGCTATCGACTCCATCCGAATTGGTCCAACGTTGTTATGAATCGTGCAAAAAGGAAAAAGGTCTGTCGCTGATTTCCTGACTGTCCTTTCGGAAGCGGGCGTTTCATCCTTGACAGACAGTTGACAATCCCACGAAACAGGAAGCAATTAAACGACCCTCGGTGTCCATGCCGTTGGAGGAGGCTAAGATTATCATCGTATGCAATTTCGAGGCCCGAAGCACCCAATCATTGCGGTTCTTTTTCTCCTCTCGGGGCTATCTCCTCGTCATATCGAACACCATGAACGACCTCATCAACTGCTGCCGGAAGCACGCTGCCTCTCTCGTCTGCGTGAATGTGTTTGGCAATGACACGTCGTGGATCCACCTCATCACCTCCATGACCATCGACCCGCTCACCTACGAGGCCCCCTTGCTGCTCGTCTGCAAAAAGGCATCCCTATCCGAGTGGACTGACACGCAGAAGTACTACCACTTCTTTCTCCAGCAGCAGAGTCTCTTCCACTACTACCTCCTCACCTTCCCCCCTTCTCTTCAGAAGGTCAGCGAAATCCTCCAGACCGTCGACGTTCCCGCCATGCCGGTCCGCTCCGCGAAGTAGCCTAAGCCCTAGAAGGATTACAGCCGCACAGCCTATCGCGCAATCTGCGTGGACAGCTCCAGCGCCACCCTCTCCTCGCTCCAGTAGCATCCAGCACGGCTTCATACTCTAGAATCATCCTCCGCCGCTGTCGCTGTCGCGCTGATCTGTTCACCTCTATCGACGCCGCCTTCCGCCACCTGGAAGCAGACTGGAACGTAGGGGCTGGGGCGTGGTATTCCCTAGTACGACATCGCGCTGATCAGCTGGGACCTGGAGACCATGTCGGGGCTGGAGATCCTGAACCGCATGAAGAACGACCTGCACCTCGTGCTCATCCCCGTGATTGCCATCTCCGCCTCGCGCAACCAGCAGACCGTGGAGAGCAGTCTCCTACACGGCGCCGCCGAGTACCTGTACTCTCTCTTCCTTCCCTGTTTTGCAGAATCAAGCCGGTCACCTTCGAGGTACTGCGTCTGCGTCTGCGCCGCGTGGTGAAGGAGAACCAGATCTATCGCAGCATCTACCACAGCCAGGTCGCCCTGATTCCCTCTTCCGCCGTCTGCCTCGACCCGGAGACCGCCAACGTGGGCTGCGATGTCGCCGCGGAGCCGCCCCACTCCAGCATCGCGAAGCTGCGGCGGCGTAACCACAGTCTGAAGAAGCAGCTCGGACAGCTTGCCGAGGAGAACGGCCAGCTGCGGGAGCACAACGCGCAGGTCCGCTTCATGTACGCGCAGCTGCTGCGCGAGGCGGCGGAGCACACCATCGTGCCGCACATCGTGATGCGCGACGCCTGTCTGCGCTGCGAGCAGGCGGGCGAGTTGCTGCGCATCGCTCGCTTTTTCCGCGGCAGTGACAGCACGCAGTGCGCGTCGGCGAAGGACGCGTTCTCTGTGTTCCTCAGCAGCGAGTTGCACGTGCCGCCCATTCTCCACCTTTCTCTCTTCCGCCAGTACCAGCGATACTGTTGTCTCTATCATGAGCCGACTGCCGTGGAGGATGTCTCGTGGGATGGTCAGCGAGTCGCAGAGAGAGTTGCTTGTGACTTGCCGTGTGGCAGTCAATTCCTTACAGAGGAGAGAATGAATGATCGCCAATCACGTACAGAGGAGGCAGTGAGTGACGAGTTACGTACAGAGAAGGCAGTGAGTGACGAGTTACGTACAGAGAAGGCACCCAGTAACGACCACTCACGCCCAGAAACATCCAGAAACAACCCCTCTCACACCACCCACTTCCACTATCCCGAGCCCTGCTGCAATGAGACGCTCCTGGTGCCGCCCTGGCAGCTGGGCGCCTCCTGCACCACGACATCTATCGAGGCCTCCAGCTTTACCGCCTTCTGGAAAGAAACGATGCTGGGCCGCGACGGGAAGGAGCGACTGTTCGCCACGCTGGCGCGGGACGGCTGCGTGCACTACCGGGACCTCAAGCAGATGGTCTGTGACTTCCTCTACTGGAGCGAGTCCGCCTACGACAACATCCACGAGAGCCAGGCCACCAAGGTTCCCGACCGCACGAGGCTGTGCGTCCACGCGTGCCTGTACATCACCACCGTCGCCATCGCCATCCTGTACGAGCTGAACGGACTCACCTCGCTCCTCGTGCAGCGGCGCGACATGCGCAACTCCAACCTCGTCGGGGCGTTTTGGCGGCATGACGGGTAGTTGCCCATCTTGGAGTACCTGAAGACCAAGTCCATCTCCGCTGTTGTACCCTTCGCGCCTGCCTTCACGCAGCAAATCGTTACCCGGTTTGAGAGCATCGCACTCAGTCTGGATTCCGCATTCCTTCTCCTCGACAAGAAATGTCGCTTGTGCTCACCACAGTCACTCACCTCGCATCACTATCTGTACATGACCGCCGCGCAACTCATGGACTGCATGGTGCACAAGATCACCGAAATCGCTCTTCGTCGCGCCATCTCCAAGATCAATAACCTTCTCGGCGTTCCGTCCGATTCCCTCCTCTCTTACGAGGCTTACACCATGTTCAACATCCTCTTCAATGTACTTATCATTCACTCTCATTAGGGTTAGGACGCAATGCAGGAGAGGAGCGTGCGCTTCTGGTTCGGGGTTCTCGACATTGACAACGACGGGGTCATTAGTCGGAATGACATTCGACAGCACGTAGCTGGGCATTCTGTTCCACAGGACAGCCGCTACTTTTGCTCCAATGCGTGCCTCATCTGGACGGAGTTGTGCGATCTTTGCGGCGTGCAAACCAGCCACTGCATCTCGTTCCTTCAGTTCAAGGAGAGCAAAGCCGGACCGTACTGCTTCGACACCATCATCAGAAACCAGGAACTGTCCATGTCCACCGACAGCATAGTGTTCTCTATTTGCTTTACACACAACAGAAGCAGAGAAACTGCTCTTGTTAGAAAGATCTTTCCAACAACCAAAATCCCCTCCATTTCTGTCACCCTCCTTTGGTCCACTGTTCTCAATCTTCGGTTGAAACCCCCACGCTTCCACGTTTAGAAATGGGGA
>OIWT01003361.1_pt1 | contig 14780 bp, 9 predicted proteins | sample 1587701 | NCBI WGS metagenome assembly OIWT01 (sample SAMEA3888904, study PRJEB22519) | human gut metagenome | biome: human gut; feature: human-associated habitat; material: faeces | place: Denmark | collected 2009
CCCTACGGCGGGAAAGGTTTAGAGATATGGGTAAGAACTTTTAAGGATGAATCAGATTACAAGGCTACGCATTCCTTACGGAGGAATACCCTTTTGCAGACTTGCTCATCCACTGTAGGGATGGATTTCATTCCATTCCTGCAATGGATGATGTTTTGTCAATGCTTATGATAGAAATGTACTTATATTACCCGATGCGGAAATATAAAGTTTATGCATGGCACGGGTGCAGGCTACATATAACATGCTGCGGTCTATTTCTGTTCTATAGTCTTTATCAGTTACAAATGGAACAATCACTTCGTCAAACTCCAGCCCTTTTGCCATGTGGGCTGTAGTAATGACCACCCCATTGACAAAAGCTACACTTTCTTCTGTCAGCAAACAGATCTTATCAGACAAATGATTGATGGCTGCATACAACTTGTCCGCTTGTTTTACGGTTTTGCATATTATACCCATGGATACATCAGCTCCTTTCAGGAAAGAGGTGATGAGGTTTTCTATCCATTCTATCTCTTTCTTTTCAGTAGGCAGCAAGGCGACTGCCGGTTCCTCTCCATGACGCTCTATAGCTTCCATTTCCTCGTTCTTGGCAATGCGTTGGGCAAACTCTGTGATTTCATACGTGGAGCGATAACTTTTACAAAGCTTCATCACTTCCGAGCCGACCAGTACACGTTGGATCTGTTCGCAGGTGGTGGAACTGTATGGATTTACTGATTGCTTTGCATCTCCCAATATTGTTTTCCGGCAAGGGAATAATTTAGCCAGAACTTTGTATTGTATCGGAGTATAGTCCTGCATTTCGTCTACCAGCAGATGCTTGATGCCATACATGGTTTTATTATCTTCCAGGGCCAGTTTCAAATAAAGTAATGGAGCTACATCCGCATATTCCAATTTCCGGTTTTTACCCTGCTTGAACATTTCCGGTTTTCCCAGCCAGTCATAAAATCCCTTGTATAAGTCGAGGTCTTTATTGTTGAACATCTTTTTCAGTTCATTACCCAACTGCCGTATCTGTATTCTTCCCATCGGTTCTTGGTGATAGGTGAAAGTCAGTTCGCGGGCAATTTCTTCTGCCATTGGTTGGAAACGGCTGCGCATGGGCAGGCGGTGCCATGCCGCGAAACGTTCTTTCAGGTACTCGGCAGGGATAGGGATACGCCCTGCTTTCAGGTCGGTTGGCCGAAATGCGTTTTGTTCCAAATATAGAATGTATTTATCCATCTGCTGGATAAACTCGGTGGTGGATTTGAATCGGATACGTTCTATAAAATCTTCTTCCTCTTTGTCCAGTATTTCGGCCACCTGGTCAAAGAAGGTTTGTATTTTATATTTGTTGTCCAGTATTTTAAGCATTAATTCCTCAAAGCCGCATTCTTCAATTTTTTCTTCTCCCAATTCGGGAAGTACGTTCGAGATGTAATCGGCAAATACTTTATTGGGGGAAATGATCAGGATATCATTGGACGTGATTTCCCCTTTGTGCCGATATAGCAGATAGGCTACGCGGTGCAAGGCGATGGATGTTTTTCCTGAACCGGCTACTCCTTGGATAATCAGGGTGTTCGATGTATCATTACGGATAATTTTATTCTGTTCCCGTTGGATGGTGGCGACTATATTCTTCATCCGGTCATCGGAGTTTCCACTCAATTCCTTCTGAAGGATGTCATCTTGAATATTCAGTGAACTTTCCAGCATGAATTCCATTTTTCCGTCACGGATGCGATACTGGCGTTTCAGACGGATGTTACCTTTCACTTCTCCCGAGGGGGCGTCGAAATGTGCTTCTCCTAATTCATAATCATAGAACATGCTGGAGATGGGGGCACGCCAGTCGTGTATCAGATTTTCATTGGTGGGAGGATTGAAAAATGAGTGTATACCTATATATAATGGCAGGACTTCGGGTTGCCCTTTTTCTTGAAAGTCGATGCGACCGAAATAGGGGATGGCCATCATTTTGCGATAACGTTTCTTTTTCTCGGCCAAGGACTCGCTGGCTGCTACTTGTTGGGTGACTATCTGCCGGACCGCACTTTTCTCGGCTCGGTCCAGTTCGGACAGATTTTCCCACAAGTAGAGTTTGTGCTCCATTACGTCTTTGGATTTATCTTCAATGGCCTTATCCATCTGTTCGATATTGGCAGCTAATAAAGCAATAATATCCATGAGATAGGCTTTTTCTTCCTTTTCAGTCCGGTTAAATATCATAGCGCGTATTGGTTTGTAGTTTTATTACCGGGCGAAATTACACAAATATGTTTAATGTTATTCCCTTTGTATGGAGAAAAGTGGATGTAAATTTGTTCTTTGTCCGGTTGTTTGGGTTACTCTGATATGAATATTGCAGGAATGGAAGCCGCTCTTTTCTTTGTGGAAAAAAGGTGGAGGAACTTTCACAAGCTCTCCGTCCCAACCGTAGCAGGTACATGTAAGGAGAATGTTCACGGAAAAAGAATAATGCACAATCTTTTTTTGAGAGATTGTGCATTATAATATAGAAATATACAGTTTGTTATTACTGGCTTTTATAGCTGTTTATCTGAGATTAACCGTGCGATGCGGGTCTTGTTCTGTGTTCCTTTGGTAAGCAGGTAAACGTGCTTATACGCATCGCGGTTCAGTTCGGTGGGAGAACCGTTGATAAGAATGATGTTCCGGTCATTGGCGAATTTCAGGATACCGCTGATGTTGTTGGGATGTAGTTTGCCTATTTCATCCATCATGCAGTGTAACTTGAAATCTTTGAATTTGCGGGATGCTCCTTCCTTGAACACATTCAGCAACATGATGTTTATCATCGCTTTTACCAGAATGTCGGTTCCTTCCGACCCCACATTGGCTATCTTCTCGATAAATCCGGTGTCATTGCCGTTCTCCACAATGCGGAAACGCAACTCGAAGGAATCATACAGGCGGATACTGTCATAGCGGTAAGCATGTATTTCCTTGATAAAGGTACGCAGCAAAGTGATAGCCTCTTCTTTCACCAATTGCTCCTTGGCAGAGGAGAACAGGTTGGTTTCCGGTGAGAGGTCATAGCCGTAATCATGGTAATATTTCTGTATCTCACGCAGAATATTCACTACGCGGTTGCTGCTCTCTTCCACTTTCATTTCAATGCGCTGGATGACTCCCACAAAATTGCAGGTGGCGAAACCTTTATTGATTTCACGGATCACATCTTGAATATCATCTTCCGATGAAGTCAGCATGGAGGTGTCCATACTGATACGTTTGAAGGTATCCCAATGCTCGTTGTTGATGCGGCGGATGTACTCGTCTATGCGGTGTTCTTCCACAAAGTCGTGCAGTTCGTCGGCAAAGCGTACATATTCCCAATCCTCGTTGAATTTTACGCGGAACTTGAAGGTGTTGTCCTCATCAAAATGTCCGGTGAAAAGGTTCACTTCTTTACGGAGCTTGCTTTGCACCTGCGTGAATTGGTTGGCCTGGCGGGTCAGTTCGTCAATCAGTTCCATACAGGTCTTGGTGGTCTGCATGGTTTGCGTGTTTTCGGAACGGAATATATCCTGATGCGGTTTATACCAGTCGTATGCCGGAATCTTGCTGTAAGCCTCCAGGTTCTTTTGCAGTTCCCTTACATTTTCTTCCGCTTCTTCCAGTTCTTTGTTCAGAAGGTCTATTTTTTCTTGTAGGGAGGATGTTTCCACTCTCAGCGTTTCCCGTTCCAATTGGAGCAGACGTTTTTGTTCATCGTGCTCCCGTTGCCATCCGGGAATACGGTCTATCAAATCCCGTTTGTCTTTTTGGTATTCGATGACCAGTGTCGCATTCTCCTTAATGAAAGAAAGCTCTTTTTCCAGCTGGACCAGTTGGTTGGCAATGTCTTGCAGACGTTCGGTATCTGCTCCCTGCGAGTGAAGCTCTTTCTGCATATCCGCTTCATATTCGGTTTTGATGGAGGAAATTCTGCGTTGCTCTTCTTTTTCTTCCTTCCCGATAACTTCCGCTTGTGTCTTTTTTTCGGCGGCAAGAGCCTGTTGTTGCTTGTTCCATTCCTGTTTCAGGCTATCCAGTTTCTCTGTCTTTTCTTTGTTCAGGTTTTTTAGCTTGCTGTTTATACCGTCCAGTTCGGCAACCCGTTTGCGCTGTTCGTTTTCCAATCGGTTTATTTTGGCATTCCGTTCCTCATTGGCTTTCTTCTTCCACTCTTCCAAGTCGAGCATATCCTGCTGGTATTGGCGTTCCAATTGTTCCAGTTCATACTCTATTTGGCTGATAATGGCTTTTTGTTCCTTTATCTGCGGTTGGTATTTGCGTTTCAACTGTTCCTGCAACTCCTCCCTTTCAGTTTGCTGGCGTTGCATGGCAGCAGTGATTTCTTCCAGACGTTTTTCACCGTTTTCTTTCTCGACGATATAATCGTCTATGGATTTGATGGGGCGGTGGATGCTGTCTAAATTGATGGAAATGCCATAGAATGAGTTTCCCCCCTCAATGGTAATTTGCGGAAAAAGCCCCCGTTGCCATAAGATGCTCTCATCACACAGTTTGCCGATATTCTCTTCCCATCCCTTTTTGTTTTCTTTCAGCCAGCCTTGCAAGGTGTCTTTGCTGTTGTTCAGAAAAGCTTGTAATTCGTCTATGCGGGGACGGAGTTGCAGCATCTCCTGTTGCAGTTTTTGCAAGGTCAGGTCTTTTTCTTTCAACTGTTTCTGCTGTTCCTCTTCCCAAGTCATGGTCAGTTCCTTGATGATGAGCTGCGCTTGGGCGATACGGTTTTTCCGTTCCGTATGAAAGTTGGCATAGTTTTGGATACGTGTTTTCAATTCCTGTTGCTCTTCCTCAAAGAAAACCTCCTTTCTGCATAATTTTATCTGGTAATCTATAGCGTTCAGTTCGCCCAGTTTCTCGGCTTTCAGCGGATGGAGTTGCTGTGACAGGCTTTCGAACTCCTGGTAAAGGGAATCAGTGAACCGCTGGTATTCTTTGCGGGCCTCTTCCAGACGCTCGTTGTATGCATTGTTTAATGTATCCAGTTGTTTGATTTTCGCTTCATGAATCTTGTTCCATTGCTCGTCCAAGGCCTGAATCAGCGATTTATACTTGGTGGATATTTCCATATATTGTGAGGTAAGGATGCGTTGTTCTTCCAGCAATCCCACCTGCCGGTTCTTCCATTCCTCTTTTTTGGAAGAGCGTTCTATAATCTCTTCTATGTTCTTGTTCTGATAGTCCTTTTCTTTGCCTAATGCCTTTTGCAGTTCGTTGTTCAGCACTGCCAGCGCTTCCTGTAACTTGTCGCTGCGTTTGCGCGATTCATCCTGAAGCTCCTGTTTCCGGCGTATCAGTTTTCCTTTGTCGGCATCCGTGCGGTCTTGTTTCTCTTTCCATTGGGGAAGGATACTTTCGGCTTTGCGGAAAGCGGCAACCAGTTCACGGCAATTCTGCACCAGTCCGCCTTGCAGTTTGGACGTTTGTTGGGATAACAGTGTGATTTCCCGAGCCTGTTTCCGGGTTTCCCGTTTCTGAAATTCTTCGATATCCTTCAGACGGGTTTCAAAGTTTTTCAGATGCTCCTTGTAACTGTTCAGGTCGATGGCCGTTTCATCTTCGTTCAGAGAAGAAATGATTGTTTTCTTGATAAATTCAGCATCCAGTTTCGAATTCAGCAACACGTTCTGTATAGTGCGCGGAATATTCTGGTATTGCTTGCTCTCCATCAGCGAGTACCGGCTGAACTCAGGACTTGTACTGTTTCCATACAGAATGTTCCGATACTCGTCGTAGGTATAGATGATACGTGAATATTCTATGCCATATTGGTCCAGCACGGCACGCACGCGGTCGCTCTCGCTATAGGCCACCCGATTCTTGTCTATAAAGAATTCTTTGCGGTAAGGAGAGTGGATGAAGCGGTAACATACACGGTTCATCGATTTGAAACTCAGAATACAGAACGCGCCGTTCTCTGTTGCCACTTCGTAAACGATATACGAATTGGAGTAGGGAAAATAGTAATCCGTGTAATTCTGCTTTTCCACCGAAATGCCCAGTCGTTGCGTGTCGGCATTGTAAAAGAAAAGGATAGCACGCAGAAGGGTACTTTTTCCCACTCCCTGCGTACCGATGAAGTGAACGTTTCCGTCCAGATAGATATCGTCCGAATAAGGGATATTCGCACTATTGATAAAGATAATTCTACTCAGGTTTCTCATCTTCGGTTTCGTCGTAAATGTTGATACTTTCAATCAGTCTTTCCAGATAATGCCAGGCGCTCATCACTTTATACGTATTGGTTTTCTCATTTTCCTGTTCCAGGAACGAGTCTTTGGTGAGCTGGCGTATCATGTTTTCCAGCACTTCCTTGCGGATGTCCTTGTCCGAGAAGTGTTTCCGCATACCGTCCAGTTTGTTTTGGAGCAGCATGTTGATGTTGGTTTCCACCAATATCTGTTCGGGCTGGAAGCGGAATCCGGGACCGAATGTTTCATCGTAGGTTTTGAAAAAATCGAGCACATCTATCCAGTAATAGGCACGCATGATTTTTTGCTCCAGTGTGGCTTTAGGTTCTATACGGGAGAAGAAGAAATATTCGTTTCCCCGTTCCAGTGTATAGTTTATTTGTGAGAAATACTGATAGAGAGATTCGTAGTTCTCATCTATTTCATTATACATATCGCGTACTTCTTCGCTGGTGCTGTTGGAACTGATGAACAGTCCTTTTTGCAGGTATTCAAAGATGGATGCGGTATTATCGGGTATTTGTATATTTAAATCCATAATTCTCAGAGTGGGTATATTTTAGCATATTCATATTGATTGTGGAGTCCGAACTCGTTCCGGATTTCCAGTTGGCTCTCGTAAAGTGAGACAATCTGACAGAAGAACGTGGTACGTTCCTTTTCATCCACTTCGCGATGGAAGTGATACTGCAACAGAAAAGAGAAAAGGTCGTTGACCGGTTCTCCTTTCCAACGGGCTTCTGCTCCCGATTGCACAAAGGCGGTCACTACTTCGTCCAGATTAATCACTTCTTCGTACATGGCCTGTGCTTCCAAGTCTTCTTCACTGAAAGCTCCGGCTTCATTTTTCCGTACAATTTCACGATACTTCTGATTGCTGATAACTTTCAGAATGATGGGACGCACTTCGTCACTGGCCAGATAGCTGGGGGACAGTTTGAACGATGCTTGTGTATTGCCTTCCAACAGGAGGGAGCGTTCCCGTTCCATTATTTCGGACAGATTACTCCGGGCACGTAACTCGAACTGATCTTGCAGATATTTTACTTTTCGTATTTTTTCTACCAGTATCACCTGATTCTTTATTTGGTTCAGGTAATTGATGATATCCTGCTGGGCACGAATCAGACTGTGAGCTGATAGTTGCAGTTCCTGCCGCAGTTCGAGCAGGATGCGGGTCAGCTCTTCGTCAGTGGCCTGGCGGAAGAAATCCCGTTCTTCATGCAGAATCAGATGTTCGGTAGAGTCTATCAACCGCTGGATGTTGATTCGTTTCTTGTCCAGATTTTGCAGTTTGGCTATTTTTATCTGGTATGTGGGCTCGTGTTTGAAAGCATTATCAATATTGTGTTGAAGGTTGATAATGTTCCGTATCGTTACACGTGCCAGTTTCTGAAAGGTAATCTTGATATTGCGTACATAACTTTCCTTGCGCGACTGGATCTTTTCTTTCAGGTAGTAGTCCATCAGTTCGTGCAGGTACTCTATGTTTTCCTCTACGGTAGCCGTGTTGATTTCCTCGTTCGCTTCCAGCAGCAGTTCGAAGAAATCAAGGAATCGGGCATCCAGTTCCACAAAGTTTCCGTTTTGGTGTATGATTTCCTTTTCGATGAGTATCTTTAAACGGTTTTCATCCTCTTTCAATAGGGCTAGTGCGTCCGAGTATCGAAAACTAAGTACTTTTCTCTTCTCAAACATCTCTACCAATAGCCCTTTAGCTACAAAAATCGTATTTATTATTTCGTGAATTGATCGGAATATATACATTGTTTTTTCTCCAAAAAAGTCCGGCGAAGTTACTTTAAATGGTTGGAAAAACCTAGCGTTTTATGCTAAAAAGCATATAAATAGTGAAGTAAAAGGTGGTAAATGTTGGAGTATAAATGGGTAAGAGGGAAGTCGTTGCATGAAGTGTCTGTCGCTTAATGGTGCTATATTTCTCAGATGCGGCTGGCACGAATAACGTAGTTCGTGCCGGCGCGCCTGGAAAATAGAGTACTTTAGGAGCTTTACGGTTCTGAATGAAATAAAGGCAGATAAACCGGATGCCTATATTTTAGAACAGTTGGGCTGTGCGGGTTATTTGCAGGCTAGTTCGAATATCTCTTTACTATATTCTTTGTTCAGTTTTACATAATTACCTACTAATTCACCTTTGTTTTCATGCAGTTTTTTCACTAGCAGTTCAATATCAGGATGTTCTATACCCAATTCTTTGAAATTGACCGGCAGGCCCATGTATCTGAAAAAATGCTTCAATCGTGATATGCCGGCAAGTGCCATTTCTTCCAAATCCTCATTCTCGGGAACTCCGAAAACGCGGTTTGCAAACCGGGCAATCTTTTTCGGGTTATGTTCTGCCATGAATGTCATCCATGCAGGTACGATTACTGCTAGTCCTGCTCCATGTGTCACATTATATACAGCACTGATTTCATGTTCCAGAAAATGTGATGCCCAGTCTTCCTCACAACCTACTCCGCAAGTACCGTTATGGGCAATTGTCCCACACCACATGATATTGGCGCGTGCTTCGTAATCGTTCGGGTTCTGCTTCACTTTATATGCTTCTTTGATGATAGCCATCAAAGTCCCTTCACACAGCCGGTCACTGATTTCTACATCGGGAGTGTTGGTAAAATAACGTTCCATAATGTGTACCATCATATCGGCAATGCCACAAGCTGTCTGGTAGGGGGGGAGAGTATAGGTCAGTTCCGGATTCATCACAGCAAAAACAGGCCGTAGTAATTCCGGTACACGCAAACTTAGTTTTTGCAGACCTTCCAGTTTGGTAATCACCGTATTGCCCGAACCTTCGCTGCCGGCAGCGGGAATAGTAAGTACCACACCCACTTTTAAGGCCTTCTTCACTTTGGCTTTTCCTATATAGAAATCCCAAAAATCACCTTCGTAGGGCACTCCTGCCGCAATGGCTTTTGCAGTGTCAATGACAGAGCCTCCCCCTACGGGAAGCATAAAGTCCACGCCTTCTTTGCGCGCCAGTTCAATGCCTTCGTAAACTTTCGGGTCAGTAGGATTAGGTTGTACGCCTCCTAATTTTACATAATCCACTCCTGCCTGTTGCAGAGAATCTTCTATGCGTTGCAGTAATCCGTTGCGAATAATAGAGCCTCCACCGTAAACAATCATTGCCTTCCGGGCGTTATACTTTTTAGCAAGAGTACCGGTTTGGATTTCTGTATCCTTGCCAAATACAAACTCGGTAGGGCTGTAAAATACAAAATTGTTCATTTGCTTACTCCTTATATTATTTTGTTGTTTGAAACCAAAACAAAGTTAAGGAAATATATTACCTTTGCCGCCTAAATTTAGTAAAAAGATGAAAACGGACATTGAAATAGCACGCAGCATTGAGCTGGTCAAAATTAAACAAGTGGCTCGGGAAACCGGTATTCCTGTAGAGCACATCAGTAATTACGGGCGCTATATTGCCAAAGTGGATGAAAGTCAGATAAACGAAGAAAAGGTGCAGCAGAGTAACCTTATTCTAGTTACTGCCATTACTCCTACAAAGGCCGGTATCGGTAAGACTACCGTTTCTATCGGATTGGCTTTGGGACTGAATAAAATAGGAAAGAAAACAATTGTTGCCTTGCGCGAGCCGTCGCTAGGTCCTTGTTTCGGAATGAAAGGGGGAGCTGCCGGAGGAGGATATGCCCAAGTTTTGCCGATGGATAAGATTAATCTTCATTTTACAGGTGATTTTCATGCCATCACTTCTGCTCACAATATGATTTCGGCCTTGTTGGACAATTACCTTTATCAGAATCGTGATAATGGTTTCGGATTGAAGGAAGTGCTGTGGCGTCGTGTGTTGGATGTGAACGACCGTTCCCTCCGTTATATTGTTACAGGACTAGGACCGAAGACCAACGGAATTACCCAGGAGTCAGGTTTTGATATTACTCCTGCATCTGAAATTATGGCTATTCTGTGTCTGGCTAAGGATGAAAAGGACCTGCGTCGTCGCATTGAAAATATTTTATTAGGTTTTACGTATGACAACAAGCCTTTTACTGTAAAAGATTTAGGAGTTGCCGGAGCCATTACAGTTCTTTTGAAAGATGCTCTTTCTCCTAATCTGGTACAAACTACGGAACATACTGCTGCCTTTGTTCATGGGGGACCGTTTGCCAATATCGCTCACGGTTGCAACTCTATTCTGGCAACCAAGATGGCAATGACTTTTAGTGATTATACTATTACCGAAGCCGGATTCGGGGCTGACCTGGGAGCGGAGAAGTTCTATGATATCAAGTGCCGTAAAGCAGGTATCACACCTAAACTGACCGTCTTGGTGGTGACTGCCCGTGCATTGAAAATGCATGGCGGCGTATCACAGGATAAGATAAAGGAACCCAATCTGGAAGCTTTGAAGCAGGGTGTGGCCAATATGGATAAGCATTTGCGTAATTTGAGATATTTCGGTCAGACAGTTGTCGTTGCGTTTAACCGTTATGGGGATGATTCGGAGGAAGAAGTGGATTATATCCGTACCCATTGCGAGAAGAAAGGTGTGGGCTTTGCAGTGAACAACGCCTTTACTGATGGTGGCGAAGGGGCAGTAGAATTGGCGGAACTGGTTGTGAAAACCATTGAGGAACAACCTTCCGAGCCTTTGCAATATGCCTATGATGATGAGGATAGTGTAGAAACTAAAATATCGAAGGTGGCTTGTAATTTATACGGTGCCAGCATTATTACGTATAGTGCCGCTGCCCGTAAGAAACTGAAGCATATTGTAGAATTGGGATATGGAAATTTCCCTATCTGCATTGCCAAGACGCAGTATTCATTCTCTACCGACCCCAAAATTTACGGTGCGGTAGACAATTTTGAATTCCATGTACAAGATATTGTGATGAATGCCGGAGCTGAGATGCTGGTAGTCATTGCCGGAGAAATAATGCGTATGCCGGGATTGCCGAAGGAACCGCAGGCATTGCATATTGATATCGTGAATGGTGAAATAGAGGGGTTGTCGTAACCCCTCTTTTTTTTACTGAACTTATGCTGTTTTACATTGACGAGATTAAACACCAGGTGTAAATGGAAAGTCCGATACCTGTTACCAATCCTACAGATGACCATCTGATAAACAACTTGTCTTTATATTTGCAGCCATAGCATAAGCCTGTAATGGCGCACATGGAAATTCCGATTGGAAATACAAAGAATCCTATTGAGATAATCCCGATAAGTATAATGATACCCATGATGGTTAGAACTTTGTTTCTTGCTGTCATAGCTTTTATTGTTTGGTGTTGAATGTATATGGATTATATGCGACAGTAAAAGTACAAAATTATTGTTTAGAATCAGACTTTTATCCGTTTTTTATATATTTGCATTATTTAAAAAGTGGATGGATGGCGGGTGTCTTGACTCCCGGACAGCGTTGTAAATGCATGTCTCGGATTCGTAGTAGGAATACAAAACCTTCTGTCAGAAATGAGCACCTGAATGGGGCATTGTTTACGCTGAACCATTTGTTCTTGGAAAATTTTGCAGTACGTCATGCGGTTTCGTATGGAGAGAGCGGCAGGGAATTAAATCTGGTTGCGGCCGAAGATAAAACGGAATATGAGAAAGATAAGCCTTTATAAAAATCGAACTAATCAGTAACGATAAAATGGATATGAAACATGTAAAGTATCTGGCTCTTGTCCTATGCATAGGGAATCTGTCGCCTGTGATGGCGCAGACAGCCTCGAAAAGTCTCACAGTAGACAATTTAGTTGCCTGGCAGCGTATCAGCGGGCAAGCTATTTCTGATAATGGAAAGTGGGTGGCATGCAAGATGGAACCTTGGGAAGGAGATGCTGTGGTGAATTTGTATGATGCACAAGGGAAGGAACTTGCCACTTTTCCGCGGGCGGACCGTTTTCTTTTCTCGGCTTCTTCCGACTATTTGGTTGTGTCGCAGAAACCCGGCAAGATGATAGTGGATTCTCTGAAAATAAAGAAAACGAAGAAAGAAAAGATGCCGATGGATGCATTGGTAATTTATTCGCTTTCGGGCGGCAGGGAAGTGATTGATTCACTGAAAACATTCAGGCTGGCAGAGAAGGCGGACTGGGTTGCTTTTCAGAAGGGAAGGAAAGACTCGACTTTGTATGTCCAACCGTTGAATGCAAACCTCAGTACCCGGTATGAGGCTCCTGCTGTGAAAGCTTTCAACTTTGCGGAGAAAAGCGGAATGCTTTATTATATTACCGCAGGTGATAAAGCAGAGGAAAAGCCGGGATTGTATCTTCTGAATACGGAAACAGGTGTGAAGACGCTGATAAAAGAAGGTGACGGGGTGTTTAAACAGGTCACTTTTGATGAAGATGGAGCAAACTTGGCTTTCTTATATTGTGCACAGAAAGATTCTTGTTATAAAGCCATGAGCTTGTGGCTGTCACAGCAGGGAGCACCGGCAACAGAAGTTGCGGCACGTGGCAATCGGGCTTTTCCGAAAGGATGGGTAATCAGCGAGCATGGGAAATTACAATTTTCGAAGAGTGCTTCCCGGTTGTTTTTTGGCACATCGCCTGAGCCTAGACAAAAGGATACGTTGCAATTGGCGGAGAACCGTCCCAATGTGCAGGTGTGGAGTTGGGACGAGCCGGTGCAATATACTGTACAGAATTATAATAAGGAGAAAGATCTGAAAAGAAGCTATCAAGCGGTTTATCATATAAATGGTGGTCGTATTTGTCAGCTGGCAGATGAGGAGCTGTCTCAGATTTTGCTGGGAGATGAAGGAGATGCCCCGTTGGCATTGCTTTCCACTTCGCGTCCTTATTCATTGTCCTCCATGTGGGAAGGGCGGACACGCAGTGATTATTACACAGTGTCTTTGGAAGATGGCAGCCGTAAATTACTGGCATCGGCGGATTATGGCAGATACCGTCTTTCACCACAAGGCAAGTATGCGTATTGGTATGCTGAAACAGACAGTTGTTGGTATACTCTTTCTATGGCAGACGGGAAAAAAAATCAGTTGACTACCCCCGCTTCTTTCCTCGCATGGGATGAAGAGAATGATGTACCTGACTATCCGAACGCACATGGAACTGCCGGATGGACGGAACGGGATGAGTCCCTTTTAATTTATGACCGTTATGATATTTGGAAATTCGATCCGGATGCCATGAAGGAACCTGTCAATCTGACGATGAATGGACGTAAGAACCGGATTTCATATCGTTTGGTAAAACTGGATAAGGAGGAGCGTGTGATTGACCTGAACAAGCCACAGTTGTTGAAAGGCTTTAACGAAGTGACCAAAGGGAACGGGTATTACAAGGCTCGTCTTTCCACCGCTGCTTCTCCCAAAGAATTGATGGCGGGTAACTATATGTTACGCAGTATTTCTAAGGCGAAAAATACAGACCATGTAATCTATACGATGGAAAGTTTTGAGCAATATCCTGACCTTCATTATGCTACACTCGATTTCAAGAAATCTATTCGGCTGACTCATGGCATTGACCAACAGAAAGACTATTTGTGGGGAACTGCCGAACTGGTTTCGTGGATATCTTTAGATGGCCGTAAGTTGGAAGGGGTGGTGTACAAGCCTGCCGATTTTGATCCGGCCAAGAAATACCCGATGATTGTGAGTTTCTATGAGCGAAATTCGGAAACTCTGTTTAATTACCGGATGCCGGAACCCCATCGGTCTACCATTGATTATCATCTTTATAACAGTAACGGGTATATTGTGTTCAATCCGGACATACGTTATGTAGACGGTTATCCGGGTGAGAGTTGCTATAACTGTCTGATGCCGGGGGTTGCCATGCTGATAGGCAAAGGTTATATTGACGAGAAAGCCATAGGGGCGCAGGGACATAGTTGGGGCGGTTATCAAGTGGCTTATCTGGCTACACGTACTGATTTGTTTGCGGCTATTGAGTCAGGTGCTCCGGTGGTCAATATGTTCAGTGCCTACGGAGGTATCCGTTGGGGATCGGGGCTGGCACGCTCGTTCCAGTATGAACATACTCAGAGTCGTCTGGGCGGTACGCCTTGGAGTACTCCGTTGCGTTACTTGGAAAACTCTGCTCTGTTCACGATGGACAAGGTACAAACACCTGTTTTAATCATGCATAATGACGCTGACGGACATGTGCCCTGGTATCAGGGAATAGAATATTTTGTGGCAATGAAACGTCTTGGAAAGCCTTGCTGGATGCTGAACTATACAGGCGAACCGCATTGGCCGACAAAGATTGCCAACAAAATAGATTTTCAAAAACGTATGTTCCAGTTCTTTAATCATTATCTGAAAAAAGAAGCAATGCCTGGATGGATGTCCGATGGGGTTCCGGCTGTAGAACAGCCTTATGAATTAGGATACTGATATTATGTGTTCGGACTGCTATGGAACTCAAGTTGCTCCTACTGTGGATAAAGTAAAAGGATAGTTCCTGAAAAGAGGGAGGAGGTGTGTTAAAACTAAAATGACAGTTCCGAAAAGTTACAGATAGTAATTAGGGATATTCAGTAAATGTCTCTAAAAAATAAGATGGCATATGAAGATGA
>OIWT01003362.1_pt1 | contig 14773 bp, 7 predicted proteins | sample 1587701 | NCBI WGS metagenome assembly OIWT01 (sample SAMEA3888904, study PRJEB22519) | human gut metagenome | biome: human gut; feature: human-associated habitat; material: faeces | place: Denmark | collected 2009
GGCAATAACGTTTGCTCCTTCGACTTTAAGGATGAATTCGACTATTTCAAAGTTGAGTTCGTTGTCTTCGGCAACCAGAACGTTGCAGCCCGCAAGTTTTTTTCCGTCGGGCTCCGAAGGAAGGTCGGGCGCGAGTTTATTTTCTTCATCGAGAGTTTCAAACGAGAGATCCACGGTAAAAGAAGTGCCTTCGCCCTTTTTGCTGTACACCGAAATAGTCCCGCCCGCGCTTTCAACAAGTTTTTTGACTATCGAAAGTCCCAGTCCCACGCCTTCGGACATATTCCCGTGAAAGCGTTTTTCCTGCGAAAACGGCTCGTACATAATTTTGACAAATTGTTCGTCCATACCAATACCGGTGTCCGCGCATACGAATCGGAACGACGCGCGGCCTTCTTTAAATCCTGTTTCGCGGCACGAAACAAGCACGCTGCCGTTGGGCTTGTTGTACTTGATGGCGTTGGTGATAAGATTCATAAAAATTCGTTTAAGCTGAACCTTTCCTCCCCAAAGATTGTCGTGCGTAATGCTCCACGGTTCTGCCGACATAGTGATTCCGTGTTCCTTTGCCTGAAATGACATAAGCGTCATGATTTCGTTCAGCAAATCGGTGAAAACAAACTGTTCGTCCTTCCATTCCATCTCGTCCGCCTGCAATTTACTCATATCCAAAACGTCGTTTACAAGATCGAGCAGATATCCGGATGCACCCCATATTTTCTCGCGGCACTCTTTCTGTTTTTCCGGGTCGTCGTAATAATATTCGCCTATCTGAACCATTCCGCGAATGCCGTTTATAGGCGTTCGTATATCGTGACTCATACGGCGCAAAAAGTCGGTTTTGACTTCGTTTGCGCGAATAGCGTCGTTTGCAAGTCTTTCTTTTTCTTTTTTGTAAATTTCGTCTTGTTTTTCCTGTTCGAGATGGCGTATCTGCAGCATCCTCTGACGCACTATCAACAATACGACAACGAAAACCAGATATAAAGACAATGTGTACGACATTATGAGCGAACGATTGGTGAAAACTTCCGATTCGGGCAGATATGCGTAAATAAAATATTTTTGCGTGCTTGTGCGCATGCCGTAATATACGTCGTCCTCTTTTACTTTTATAAGAGTATCTCTTTCCCGGAACAATCTGATTTTGCGTACGACAGAACATTGTTTGGCAAGAGTGCCTTCTTTTTCGGGAAAGTTGGACGCTATAACCGTCGTGCCGTCGGTAACGACAATAACTCCGTCCCGCTCGAAACTGTATCCGTGCAAAAGCGTTTCCAACGAAAGTTGCGCGCCCTCAACCACGTCCATACGGTGACGTCTGTAACAAAGCACCGCTCCTTTTTTATCGGAACGTGCAACCATGGCATAATCGTAATAATATCCGTCGCTGCCCGTATATCTCTCCGAATAACTTTTGTTGGGATTAGCGGATATGTTACTGAATTTTTGAGTTATTCTATACCAGTCTTCGGCTTTTATGCCGTCATTACTGTAATACAGTGTTTTCGACGAGTCCGTTAGGTCGGTAACGAGAAACCCGGTCAATCTTTTTTTCAAAACCACGTCTCTTAAATATTCTGGCGTACAATTCTCACCTAATTTTTGGTCTTTCCTTATTTCGATGGCGGTGTCTATCAGATCGTACAATGCTTTGGTAGTTTCCCCCGAGGCAATCTCTTCGTATCGGACGCACTGTTTTTTTACGTACGACAAAATAGTGTTCATTCTGTTTTTGGTATCGTTTTTATCCGTCTCGGTGGTTACGACGGAAACAAACACCGTAATAATCAGTCCGACCAGTATCAGAATAGAAACCAGACGTATAAGTAATCTGGCGTCACGACTGTTTTCTTTCATATCACACCGCCGTATAAGATTCGGGACCAAGTCCGTATTTTATTGCCACGCCCGCTATAAAACCGTTGTTTTTGATAATGGACAATGCCTGATTGAGCCGCGCTATCATGTCGGCGTGCGTATCTTTTTCAAAAGCAATGCCAAGCTGCACTTCGAGAAGCGGTTCATCCAGTATTTTTAACTTAACCGTGCTTGTTTTCATATACTCGAGGAGTGCCGTTTCATGCCCGGCAATGGCGTCGACATACCCTTCGCTTATCGACGCGAAAATCTGATTGAGTTCCGTAAAACAATAAATCATTCCTATTTTGGGGACAGCCGTTCTTCCGGAAGGGTTACCCGAAAAAATTTCGTCGGGCTTACTGGACGACTGAACGGCTATTCTCTTTCCTTCGAGATCGGCTATTTTCTCTATCGTACTGTCGGCGCGCACGGCTACCACCTGCCTGCTGTTTAAGTAGGGATCGGACCAACTGTATTCGTTTTCTCTGCCCGTCCGCGAAAAACTGCCCCAAAGACAGTCTATCTTTCCTTCTTTCAGCAGCCTGTCTTTATCCGACCAGTCGATGTTCACGAACCGCGGCGTATAGCCCATTATTTTGCACACTTCCCTGGCGATTTCCACGTCTATTCCCGCAAACTCTCCGTTTTCGTCGCAGAAAAAATACGGCGCGTAGTCGTCGCTGCCGATTACGAGTTCGGGCAGCGGGTCGTAAGTCTTGTCGAAGTCGCGGTCGACGCATGCGAAAAGAGGCGCGGTTGCAAAAGCAATCGACAACAACAATATTATTATTTTCCGCAGCGTGTTATTTTTCATTTCTCTGTTTTTCCTCGATTTCTTCTCCGCCCGCATTTTCTTCGGGACTACTCTCGGTTTCTATAAGACATTCGACCAGAAGCGGATTGAACGCCCCGCATTCGCCGTCCCGTATCATCTTTATTGCCTTTTTGCGCGGATAGGCGGGTTTATACGGACGTTTGCTTATAAGCGCGTCGTACACGTCGCACACGGAAACAACCTGAGCGGAAACGGGAATATCGTCGCCTTTCAATCCGTCCGGATAACCTTTCCCGTCGTAACGCTCATGATGCCAGCGGCATATCTCCTTTGCGTACTTTATCAGCGGATCGTCGCTATACGCGGGCATGTTGTTAAGCATTTCCTCTCCGATAATCGTGTGAGTTTTCATTGTTTCGAACTCTTCGGCGGTAAGCCTTCCTTTTTTGCCTACTATGTTTTTGTCGATTGCGACTTTTCCTATATCGTGAAGCGCGGATGCGGTGGAAATAAGTTCGATTTCACGTCCCGCAACGGCATATTTATCCGTTTTTACAATAAGACGTTCCAGAAGGCGGCGGGACAAATCCAGCATGTGACCGGCGTGGTTACCGTCGCTTTCGTCCCCGTCGCGGAATTCGATTATCTGGCTTAAAATTTCCACCAGCATCGTGCGGTTTTGCCATTTTTCGTTCGCCTCTTTTTCTATTTCACGTATCAGACTCTTTTGTCGGGAATACAAATTGACTGTGTTTGACACTCTGCGGTACACTACTCTTGCGTCAAACGGACGCGTGATATAGTCGGAAACGCCTTTTTCGTACGCCTCGCGTACGGAATTGTCCGATTCGTCGCCGGTTATCGTAATTACAGGAATTTTTCCTATAAGGCGGTTGTCGTTGAGATAATTCAGAACGTCGAATCCGCTCATTCCGGGCATAATGAGATCAAGCAGAATAAGAGATATTTCCTCTCCCTCGCTTTTTATTTTCTCTATGCACTGTTCTCCGCTTGCGGCTTCGATTATTTCGTATTGGTTTTTCAGAATAGCGGACAGAATTTCGCGGTTTATGTCCGAATCGTCCACGATAAGCACTTTCTCGCTTGGACGTAACTCGTCAAGCGCGTCTTTTTTCATGTTTTCGGTAACAAAATAGTTTTTCTTCTTTTTTGCTCTGTACATAAACTGGTCGGCGCGACTGACCGCTTTTTTCACGATATCGTCCTCGCATATTATTCCGCCCGCGCTTACGGACGGCTTTATTGCGGGATATCGGTCTATTACGATATGTCTTATCTCCTGACTTATATCGTAAAGACACCGAGAAAGCGATTCGCCGTTTATTCCGGGAATTATAAGCAAAAACTCGTCGCCGCCGTAACGAACGAGACGATCGGTACTACGTATGCATTTTTTAATTGCTCCGGCAACCGCTTTAAGCACTGCGTCTCCGGCGTCATGCCCGAACAAATCGTTATAAACCTTAAAGTCGTCGATGTCCAGCATAACTACTCCGCCCACAATAACGATGTTTGCGAGATTTTCTTCGTAATAGCGGCGGTTATGAGTTTCGGTGAGTGCGTCGACATAAGTTTTGACGTAATAATCGTTTATGGTTTCCGAATCGTTTATTCCGCCGAGATCGACAGGCATTTTTTCGTCGAAACGTTTAATCATTTCTATCACGTAAGGCTTGCCGTCTGCCTCGACGTAAGACGAAATGACCTGATACATTTTTCCGTCAACCCTTTCCAGCTTGGTAAACTGTTTTTTCTCGGCGAGAGCGCGGCAACTTATACAGTTGCGGCACGGCTTGCTTTTTTTCCATATTTCGTAGCACCTGGCTTCTCCGCTTTTATAGGAACAATCGGAAAATCCGGCGCAGACTTGATCCGCGCGCAGAATTCTCACCTCGGAAAAGACGTTTTCAAGCGTCTTTACTTCTTCTTTAAGCCGTTTTAAAGTAAGTTTTCTTACTTTTTCTTCCATTGCGCTCTCCGTTGAAAAGTAATAGCAAGCTACCGCGCGTAAAGCGTTTCGCCTGCTACTATTATATCAGTCGATATGCTTTTTTGCAAGCGCGCAAACGGTTTTTTTCACGATTACGCGCATAATACAATAAGAAATCAAAATTCTTGCTTATATATAATCAGGGCTTCGGCGGGCTGCTGAATATTTCTTGTTTCGATAAGAGAAACCGTATACCCCGAAAGGTCGCCCGTGACGTTGCAAACGCCTGCGGCAGCCGCATAATAAATCGCGTCGGTCGTGCGCACGACTTCTTTCCCGAATCCGTCGAAAACAACGTCGCCGATGTATCCGCCTGCGGTTTTTTCCACTCGCCACATATAGTAAACTCCTTTATGGCGATAATCGGTAACGTCAGGATCACGCTCGCCCGTTTTGATTAAATTAAACGTATTGCCGTTGTTGATTACCGAAAGTATTACCGCAGGATAAAGCGTAAACTCTTTTTCGTCCGCGGGCAGGTTTTCCATGGGCTTATCGGTTGCCAAAGCCGCAAGATCGCCGTGCGGAACGGTAATCGCATTATATTCGTAAGCACCGACGCTTGCCGTAACCGCGGTTGCCGACGTTATTCCGGCAAAATGGTTACTGTTGTTCGGAAGAGTTACGACAAGAATAAACTTTTCGGAGGTCGCGCCCTTTCTTTTTTCGGACGACAACGGTAAATTGTCTTTCATCGAAACAAACGACGAAATAGCGATTTCGCTTTTCGCGGACCCGAGCGTATACCCGCCCGACCACACCGTCGCGCCCTCGCGGACATAGAACAGGCGAAGCGAAGTTTTTGCGGGCAACGCTTCACTCAACAAAAATTTCACGTCGTTTTTAAGGTCGTTTTTGCCGTAATTTACGTTGTACGTAAGCGTAAATATGCCGTCCGTATACAATTTGTTTCCGTCGTAAAAAACTCCGTCTCCCACGTTGAATTCAAGGTTGTCGGCATATGCGACAATATAAATAAACCCGCTTTTATCCGCCATTTTTTCGGCGGATACGAAGTACCCGTTTTCCTGACTCGCAGGCACAAACAATCGGGTGATATTCGTAAACGTGCCGTCGATGTTTTTTGTAAAAGCGTCGAAACGCGGCTTTCCGGTCCATTTTTGACCCGGTTTCATGACAAAACCGAATCCGTTACGATCGTCGAGAGGCACCAGCGAGCCGTTTTGCAGCATGGACGACGAAAAAGTCGACGAAAATGCGATATTCCCGGGTGTTCTTACTATTACGTTATAGGTCCAGCGCGCATAAAAACGCATGGTTCCGTTTACGCAAGAAACGCCGTCCGCCCGCATATCCTCGAAAGACTTGCCGTAAGACGAAATGTCCCCTGCACGATTTATCGGATAAAATCCCTGAAAATCGAATCCGTAACGATTGTCGATTATCTGTTTTTTCCACAGTTGAAAATCGTCGGTGTTTATGTCCGCAAATTTTTCTCCCGCGGCGACCTCAAAGCTGTAAAACTCGTCGCTTCCGTAGTTGGACATGAACACGAGCGAATAAATCTTTCTGTATGAAACCGAAAAATGTACTCCTCCGTTCTCGCTTGCAAAAGATATAAAATCCGCCGGCACTTCGACATTGTAGGCGTATTGTTCCGAAACGTCGCGCACTATGTCGAATAAGTATGTCGCATGCTCGAAAGCAAACGAATACGAACTCTCGCCGGGAACGCCGACGGCAGTCTGCGCTCCGACCGTTACGCTTATTTCCGGAACCAGACTATAACCGGGTTGCGGAGCAATGCGGATGCCGAATTTGCTGCCCATGACCATTTTCCTATCAAACGAAGCGGTTGCTCCCGCCAGACTTACCGAATAATCCACTTCCCGAACCACTTCGATATAAGCGGTTGTGGAAAGATTGCCTTTAAGGTCGCGGCAAGTAACCGGGAAACATCCGCTGCCGGTTACGTTGACGGTGCCGTTTTCGGTGACGTTCTGTCCTTCGTATATTGTTTCTACGACATACGAACGAGGCGCGGGGTAATCGTAGAAAAGCGTTTCGTTAAATCTTACTATATCGCCGCCGACGTACATATAGTGCGCGTTGCCGTCCGCGTCCGTATACGAATCGAGACAAGGCGTACCTTCGTCCGGCTGTATTTCTATTTTTGTAAGCTTATTGGGCACAAACTCGAATATAACGCCGTACGTTGTATTTGCGTAATCGCATTCCATGACGATTATCGTGTTTTCGCGTACATTATCGTTCACATACATATACACCGATTTTTTGACGTCCCTGTTGTTGCCGTCGTCAACGTAATTAAAGCCGACGTTTACTCTTCCGTTAAAAGCGGAAACTTCGACGGCGTTTGAGGGCTTTCGCGCCGTTATTGCCGACATGCGGGCCGATATATCGTCGCCGTATTCTGCGGGCGCCAACCCGGTAACGTCGTAAAAACGTACGTTTTGCGGCATATGCGCCTGCGTTCCGGGCTTTACTATAAATTTACCGACGGTATCCGGGTTGCCTGCATGCCGCCTGTAATACTTGTATTGCACTCCTTCAGGGCTTGTAACGGTGCCCGTTCTATCGCAATTTTCCTCGTTAACAACTGTGTTTTTATCATCGATGACGTCAAGCGAAAAATTCCCGGTTTCGCCGGCATTTACAACCGTTACCGGATAACTGCACAAAAGATAGTCTGTATTTTCTATGGTGCAATATGCGCTGACGTATGCCACGCCTTCTTTTTTCGCTTCGGCATAATAGGGCGTGGACGAACCCGATGTTATCGAAACCACGCTTTGGTCGCTGCTCCATATCGGAACGGGATAGTTGTACGTGGCAAGTGCCGAATATACCTGAGCTTTACCGTCGACCGTGTCTATCGTAAGCTTGTTTACGCCGTACGACACGAGATGAAGCGCGCAGTCCTCTCCCGCATAGTTGGCGTTACCGGAAGCAACGTAAGCCTTGTCCGTGCCTGCGGTCTCGCTTACGAAAAAGTTTTTATCGCCGGTCGTTACCTGACTTTTGGACGCGTAATGAATGCCCGCCTTATACGAACCTTTTCCTCCGCTCGATTCCAACGACGCGTTGGAATACGAACGGCTGACGTTGTACGAGCCTTTGACGCGCGACGCGATGCCTGCGGACGTAGCTATATTGGATTCGGAAACCGCTTTGACGTCGGTTTTCTGTACGAGAGAATTGTTTATATACGAGTTTTGCAGCAGTCCGGTTATGCCGCCCGCATATGCCTTTGCCGTTATGCTGGACGCCGTGACGGCGCTGTTTACAACAACGGCGTAGGAAAGATATGTTCCGTTGTGCCACCACATGCCGGCGACTATTCCGCCTGCGTAGGTCAGCATCTTGTTTTCGCCTATCGATTCTATCACGCTGTTTTTTACGGTAATATGTTCGATATACGTTTTTCGGGCCGCGTTGGGACTGGGTGTCGGATTGGCAAAAACGCCTATAGCTCCGCCCACGTAAATATCGTACGTATCGTCGCCGGTTTGTTTGTCGCTGTACGCCTTGCCGGCTACGTGAATATATTCTGTTTTTGCGCCGCTAAGCAAAACCTTGTCCGCAAGTTTTCTCGTCCACAGTGCGCCTATAAGTCCTCCGACGCTTGCCGTATTGGGAGTATTGGAAGACTCGAAATATACTACCGAATTTTCACGGGAATCGCCGGTTATCGAAATGTTTGCGAGAATACTGTCCGCCACCAATCCGAACGCACCGCCGACAAAGCCTTCGCTTTTAAGGTCGGCGTCACGGTTGGAAATATTTTTTGCGTTTTGCACTCCGTAAATGAAATGCGGCGTGCTTTTGCCTGTCGAGCCAACCGCCTCTGCATAATCTACGCTTACGTCCTTTATCGAAGTATAGCCGAGAACATATCCTATCGCGCCGCCCACGCAAATGTTGTTTCCAAGATCGCTCTGTAAACGATTATCTATGGACGAGAACGAATATCCCGCCGCTTCGACATAAGAATAATCCGAATAGTACACCTTAAGATTGTCTATTTTTCCGTTTTGCGCGGGGCTGCTGTCATATCCGTTTATAGAAAACACAGCCGCAGAAGTACTAAGCGCGCGTCCGGCAAAGCCACCGGCGTTTATGTCTCCTACCGCCGTAGACCCGACTTCGCGATAAGCTCTTATCCTTCCGTTGCCTATATGAAATTCGAAATCTTTTTCCTCATATCCTATCGGTAATCTCGAAGTATATCCGCCCGCGCAAACATTGTACAAGCAGTTTTTTCCGTTTGAGTCCACCGTCGAAGAAGAAGCCGACTGGACAGCCGTTACCGAATAGTCGTACCCGGCGGAAACAATCGCTCGTTTATTTCCGCCGCCGTCAATGTCGCCCGTGTTGAAGCAGTTATAACCGAACATTCCGCCGGCATATGCCGGACCTATTCCGTTCTGCACCGCTTTAACGTCCACGGCGTCGGCAAAAAGATATTGTATCTCGTCCTTTTGCGTTTCCGCTTTTCTTTCTATACTTATATAGCCGGCTCCTTCGGAAAAAATAAAGCCCACAGCTCCGCCGGCATAAACCGCGCCGGAAGAACTGCCGTCTTTGGTAGCCGCGTTAACGGCAAGTCGGTCTTCGCCTTGCACGGCTCCCCCTTTTGCGCGGGAGAAAAATATGTCGGAAAACAATATTGTGTAAGACTCGTCCGCAACATCCTTCGAACGGTTTACCGTTCCTATAATGCCGCCCGCTACCGCCGCTGCCGAATTTGACATGGGATTGTCGGGATTGATGGCTGTTTTTGAAACCGACCCTTTATTATCGATAACCGCGTTTACGGAATAGTCTTTGGTTGCAATTATATTAACATTTCTGATTACCATTGAACGAGGCGCGCTTATTTCGGACAACGACGGATTGCCGAGGCTGACCGAGCCGACAAAACCGCCGGATATTGCCGAACCCGAAATGTCGCCCAGCGCATTTGCAAGAACAATCGCGCGCTGTCCCGAAACGGTAAAGCCGTCCACGCTTGCGTTTTCCAGAACTCCCGCAAAGCAACCGGCATTTACTCTTGCGCCGGCGCCGAACGTAATACCCGAAATATCGTTAAACATTCCGTCGTATTCGGCATAACACCACCGGTCCACCGAAGACGAACAAATTCCGAACATTCCGCCTATATATTGAGACGCGTCATTGGTTCGGACGCCCACGGACACCGATGATTTAATTCCGTCGAGAACGACGTTTTTACCCAGCGTTCCCGCTATTCCGCCCGCATTGATTCTTTTTTCATGATTGGTTTCCGCCGGCGTTCCCACCGTATTAAGTCCGATAAAACCCCGCACGTCGGCTTGTCGTATAAGACAGGGCGAATTGCCGTCGCCGTAAACGTATGCGAAAAAGCCGTAATCGGCTATACGATTTGTTCCGCTTGCGACAGACGCAAACTCGTCGTAAACGGTCTTAGTTCTCGTCATGTTGAGCGTCACCGAAAATCCGTTGAAATCGAAACACCCGGAAAAAGGTTGTCCGCCCCTGAATCCCAACCCGAAAAACTCTTCGCTGCTCATGAAGATATTTGTACCGAGGCGATAGTAGCCGTAACGGATTTTTGAAGCTGTTTGTTCTGTTTCTCCCAATCGGATATAATCTTCAGCCGTTCCTTTTCCGGCGAGAATACGCGCAACCGCAAGAACGTCTTCTTCTTTGGATAAAACGTAAGGGTTTCCGAAATATCTGCCCTTGTCCTCGGCAAAAGGCTGCGATGAGGTAACTTCTATGTTCAGCTCGCCGGAATTGGGGACGGTGAGCGTTACTACCGGCACGTCGTATGCGTTGCCGTTTATTTTCATGCCTGCAAAAAGCTCGCTTTCGTTTACTACCGTTACGGTAATCGTTCCGTTTTTCGGGACCGTATAACTTTTGCCGTCGGCGTCCTTTTTCACATTGTTGCCGGAAACGTACACGCTTACTTCTTTCCCTTCGGGTACGACAACTCTTACCGACGCCGAGAATGTTTTGTTTACCGAAAAACACACCGCAAGCAACGAAAAAAGAATGCTCAGCGTTATTAGACAAGCGATTATTAACTTTCTTATTTCACTCTTTTTCATTGTCATCGCTCCTTTTATGCCGATGCGAACACGATTTTATTGTCGCTTACGCCGGATACTTTTTCGGCGCCCGGTTGGGTCAGCCCGTCGTACACGGTTGCGGAAACAGCTACGTTGCACGTTCCCGTAACATAAAAGCTAAGGTACACGTCCGCACCCGCGCGTACGGTAAGCGTTACTTTATCGCGCCCGGCGTTGTACACGGGCGCAAAACCGTATTCTTCCTCATAGTAAACCGCGTCGAAAACAACCTCGCCCACGAGAGAAAACTCTACTTCGGCAAGATACGAAGAATTTTCTTGTACGGTTGCGTTGCGGACAAAATCCACCGCCGCTTTCAGGTTGACGATTTTTCTGTCATAGCCGTTATAAACGTCGGACGACACGCCCACGGACAATCTCGCCATGGTAGTGTTTACGGTAAAAACCTGTAAGTCTTTATATGGTTCGCTTGTTTCCAGCACTATCGAAAAGTTTTCTATGCCGTCCGCGTCCATTGCGGGCGCCGTAGCCTTTCTGGTTATTTTAAGCAGCAGCGATACGCTGTTTTTTACGTCGGCTTCCAGAATAGTTACGTCCGAAGTTCCCGAAACGACGTTGTCGTTTTCGTCCACGATTTCGACGTCGTAATAGCTGCTTTCGGCAGTTACGTTATGCTTGACGCCCCAGGCATCCGTAACGTATCCGTCGGAAATTTCGCCGGAAACGCCGGAAACGGGCGGGCGCATCATAAATCGCACGTTACGTCTGGATACTTTTTCATCGGCGAAATTGGATACCGTAACGGCTATATAACCGGTTGCCGTCGTTCCTGTCTGTCTTAACACCGCCGTTTGTCCGGCTCCGTCGTGCGACAGAACGAAATCGGTGTACGCTCCCACCAGTTCTTTTTTATCCGTCAAAACGAATTTCGACACCGAAACACATGCGAAAACGACCAGTGCAAGAAGCACGGCGAACAGAAATATTAACTTTTTTCCGGCGCCTTTACTCATAAGATTGCCTCCATAACGGTCGTTTTCAATGTTTTTTATTCGATTTTATGTTTTTTCTTAATTTCGTATTTGTTCGGCTATTATACCGATGTCGAAATACACTTTTGCTCCCGCATAACTTTCGGTTACGCTGCTTTGTTCGGGCAGTCTGAACCGAATGTGATAAGCATGGTCCTTTTTGCCGTCGTCGGCAGTCATCAGAAGTCCGGTTTTATTATCTATAGATCCGTCGGCGTTGTTCGATACGGACAGTTTGTTGCCCGAAAAATCAACCTCTTCGCCGCCTCCTATCGACGGGCGAATGTCGGTTTCGTTTTCGCCTTCCGCGCCGTGGTACAGTTTAAGACTTCCTCCCGCCCGGACGCCGTCGGCAGCCGTATAATTTTTCCATCCGGCAAAATAGCACGTCCGGATGACGTTTTCTCCCGGAATTATCATTTCGAGCCTTACTCTTATGACGAGCGTCACTTTCATGGACACTTCGTTTTCCTTTCTTCCGTCTGCGCCCGTAATCGTAAAATAGTAATCTATTACGTCTTCCGGCTCGACGTCTTTAACGGCGGTGCTTTCGCTTGTCGGGTCGAACGCAACCGAAATACGCATGCCTTCCGAGTCGGTGCGATAAACCGAATTTGTTTCGAGTTTTGCAACGACAACGGCTACTCCCGCTTCTTTTTTCTTTTCGTATTCGCCGTAAAACCGAGCGAACGTTACCGATCCGCCCACGGCAATCACGGCAAACAACGCGGCAAGAAAAAACGGAATGAGGCTTAAATTGCGTTTTTTACTGTTCATTTTCGTCCTCCGCAGTCTTCCCTGCGGAGTTCTCTTCTCCGGAAGGAAGACCGTTAGATTTGTCTCCTACCATGATTATCGCGACGACGACAGCCGCTATCGCGACGAGAAAAGCTATTCCTTGCCACGAACGCAGCCATTCTATCAGAATACCTATGTTTCTTATTCTGCCCGTAACCTTACCGGCTATCTGCGAAAAATATACGGGATCGGGATCTTCGCTCGGATTGGCATCGCCTTTTGTGTAGTATTTGTCTCCTTCTATGCGAACGAGGCGGTGCGTAACAGACGTGTTCTCTCCCACCGGGAAATAGGTTATGATATCTCCCACCTCGTAACTGTCTTGTTTTTCTATTATTATCGCGTCGCCCGCTTCTATCGAACCTGACATAGACGGCGTTGCGATTACAAGCAAAGACTTACCGAAAAATGACGGAATGGCGGATTTTTTTATGTATTTGTCGTACGCAAGAACGGCTGCCATAAAAACAAGGACGACAATTATCGTTGAAAGAACCACGCTTCCCGTAATCGAAAGTATTTTTCTTGCCGACGGTTTTCTTTTCTCGGTTTTTTCCATTTGCCGCAATCTCCTTTTTATGCTTCCTGTGCAACTATTTCTATGGTAACGGCATATTTGCCGCCCGCAGTTCCTATTGCGGTATCGTGATGATCGTCGCCGCTTTCGAACTGCCACAGCCATTCTATCGCAAAAGAACGACTGCTTCTTTCTTTTATGATTACGTCGCGCACCGTGATGAATTTTTCTTCCTTATAGACGTCGAGCCGACGACCTTCGGAAAAAATTTCGTATTGCAACGGGGGCAACTTCTGATTGTTTTCGTAATTAAAGTTTAATCTGATGTCGCACCGCAATTGTGCGTTATGCGGATTGTTGACAACAAACATGTATGTTCCGTTTTCGCCGGGTTTTAACATTTTTCCGCCAAAGACATCTATTTTGCCTACGGCGGACCACTCTCCGTCCTTATCCGCAACGGTAAACGAAGGATATATAACGGGGCGCGGCAGCTTGGTTGCCAGAATCAAAAACGAAATAAAAGATATAAGACACGCAAAGGAAAGAAGAATGATTATCGGAAGAGTTCGGTCTTCCAATCTGCCTTCGACATTTCCGTCGCGATATAAATACTCCCCGTCCGTAACGAACGCGCCAGTGTTTCCGGGTTTTCGACACTCGGAAGCAGAAGCGCGTCCGCACGGGGAGAAAGGAGTGAGATTTAAGTCGTACAATTCTCCTGCCCGCAAAAAGCACAGCAGTTTGTCTTCAAAATCGAAAACTCTTCTGCCGCCTTTAAGTCGGCGAACCGAACCGACAACGGGACTATGAGTAAACTTTTCGTTTATTTTCATGTGTACGACTCCAGACGTCTATAATAATACGGGTTTCCTTTTCCCGCTTTCGCAGCGGTTTTTCTTTATCGACCTGCTTATTGAAAGCCCGGTCGATTTGTCAATATGCGGATTGCGTCCGCTGCTTGCAAACGCAATCCTGTCAAATTGTCATAAGAGCATTTATTTTTCGATTATTCCTTCACCTGAACGACAGAAAGGCTGAGTTTGAAAGAAGTTTCGGTAAGCGTTCCGGCGGCTTTCTTGTAAGTTACGCCTTCGTGTTGGTTTTCGGTAACAGCGTCATTGTTTGCAATCATTCCGAGCAATGTATCGAGCGCGTCCGTTTTAACGGTGCCGTCTTCAAATGCCCATGCCCACTCGATGGTGTAGGTGTCGTCAACCTCTGCGGCTCCCGCCTCGTAAGTGGTTACTGCGTTAAGTTTAGTTAAAAGAGTTGCAAGAGTTACTCCGGTTGCTCCCGTAACTTCCCCACCGTTCTTTCTAAGCGTCCATTTAACGGGATTGTAAGTGTTGACATCGGTTGCGTCCCCTTCGGTATACTTGAGAGTAACGTCTTTTACATCGCTCATGGTGATAGTGATCTTGGATTTAACCTCGGCTTTTCCTTTAATGGTGAAGCTCATCGAACCTTTAGTTCCGGGAGCGACTACATTGTAAGTACCGCTTGCACTAACGGTAAGATTGGCTGTGTCGGTAGTTACAACGCTGCTGTTGGTAACATACTTATAGTTCTTCCCGAACAGATTGTCGCTGTTTGCCGTAATCGTGTATCCCCACTTTGCGACCTGAGCGGATCCTTCGCTCTTTTTGCTCGTGATATACTTAGACAAAGTATATCCGCCGAAACCGATGATTGCTACCAGCATCAGAAGAAGCG
>OIWT01003363.1_pt1 | contig 14771 bp, 21 predicted proteins | sample 1587701 | NCBI WGS metagenome assembly OIWT01 (sample SAMEA3888904, study PRJEB22519) | human gut metagenome | biome: human gut; feature: human-associated habitat; material: faeces | place: Denmark | collected 2009
AGAAGGCCAAGTTCTACGGTACTCTTAAGAACTAAAGAGAGCGTGGGTGTTTGTTGCATATCCGTATTTATCCCGGAGTATTTGCTGTTATCAACTCCCTTCGTCACGGCTCGTGTGAGAACAAACAAACTACATCATCCCAGGCTGTCCATAGTTCGGCTGACCGTAGTTCGGCTGTCCGTAGTACGGCTGTCCGTAAGCGGGCTGTCCGTACGCGGGCTGTCCATAAGCGGGCTGCCCATAAGCGGGCTGGGCGGCAGGCGCAGCAGGCGCAGCAGGCGCAGCAGGCGCAGCAGTGGGCACATTACCCGTAGAGCCGGCGGGCACGGAGACAGCGGCAGCCACGGGGACCGAGGCGTTGCCAGCATTGCCAGCATTGCCAGCAGGCAGCAGCGGCGAGTCCTTCTTCATCTGCTTCTTGCAGCACGCGCAGCAGGCGACGATGGCGACCACCTCGCCCGCCACCAGCACGGCGCCGATCACCGTCACCAGCAGGCCAGTGCCGGTCTGCTCGGAACGCGAGTTGCCGAAGCAGGTGGTGGAGGAGGTGGAGGTGGAGGAGCAGCCGAAGGTGGTTTCGTCAGCGGCGATGAAACTGTCCTTGTAATAGCGGATGTGGATGGGAAGGATGTTACTGTACGTCTTGCTGTAGAGCGCGGGTGAGTAGTCGTTCTTGTAGTAGCAACCTGCTCCGCTGCCGCTCAGAGGCCAGGTGCTAATCGTGAGATGGAGAGGAGAGAGCGTACGCGGGGAGATCCAGCTGCCACTTGTTGTTGTAGTTCACACGGTAGCAGAACCCCACGAGATACCTCGTCACAATGCACTCACGTCTGTAGTAATCCCATTCGCCGCCCTTGTTGTGGCACTTGGAGGCGCACTTCGAACTATGCATCAGAGAGCAGGGGTAAGGCTACGAGTCCTTCGTGCAGCCCAACTCGGAGCGAGTGTAATACTTCACCTTCTGGAGGTGGTAGGAGCTCTTCACAACCGTGTTGTTCTCGGACCGGATGGTAATATCCACCATAGACGAAGAGGGAGTGTCCATGTACGCCTTGTACATGTACGCGTTGGTGTTCAGGCAGCCCTCAGAAGGGTCTCCCTTCTTCGCACAGGAGTCACGAATGGGGTAGTAGCTTCCGCTCGTCTCGGTGTAAGGCTCGAACGCTTCGTGCGTGTTCTCCAGGTTAAACTTCGCCTTCGAGAAGAAGGCAATCGCCTCGTTGTTCCACTCCTTCGCGCGTCTGTTATACCTAATAGTCACTCAAACCGCCAGGCCAATTACTCAGTGATACGCTCCACACGAGTATTCTTAGCCATCATAATGACGAGACCAACAATGAAGACAATCGGAGGAAGCAGCACAAGGCAGCAAATGCAGCAGCAGCAATTGCCACAACTATCGTCGTCTCCCTTTCCCTTTCCTTTTCCCTTAGCCATGCTAAATCGCAAAGAATGAGTGATTGAATACGTTTCATGCCCCCTTTCTATATGGCCCCGATCGCATTAGGAACAAACAAGTCCATCATAAGAAACGAACGGATTCATTCGTGATATACTGCACCTATTCGTCATCTAAGTCACGTGGACCCACTTTTCCATCTCTCCTGAGCACTTCAATACAATCACCGAATAGGCTCTCCTTCATGTTGTAGAAGGCTACTCATTTAGTAGTCACCTCTGAGCACACCCTCGTGGCAGACACGGTCTCCAGCACGGATTTCCTCCAAATCCATGACTTCCATGCGATATCCGTTCTCAATCATCTACGATAAAGGATAATTTATAGCCTGACCCAATTGTAGATTGTGTATGCCCAGTCCTTCACGCTCTTCTCAATGATGCTATATGTACTCTCATTTTCCTTGTGTCCGTATCCTATGCGTCAGAACATTGATCAGGATAAACCCTGCTCGCACAATTCGTTCATCAGTCTCGTTCGCATCTCCGGATCCAGGCTTCCTATTCATTGCCACAATACAGAACCGCAAACTCTCAATAGAGCGATTCTCAAACAGCGGAAAGCTATTCACGTTGACTTCGGACAGTCCGTTACTCTTGCAGTACTCCATAATGTACTTGATCCACGTCTGAATCTGCTTTTCCCGGGTATCGGGGTTGGGCTGAAGTCTACTCATTGATGCAAAAACCGTTCCTTACGTGAAGAAAGGAGGGAAATCGTAGTATTGCATTTCGTTGCCGTTTTGACGACTCATGGCTCTAGTGGGAAGAAAGAACTGTGTGTTTTAGACAAACCGAAATGTGCCCTGCTTTTGGCATTCGCAGTTTTGTGTTTAGAATCATCGCAGGAACCGAAGACAATGGAGAATCTGAATCAGGTCGATGATATGGTTTGCGAGTACCTTCTATTTCGCGGGTTTACGAACGTATTGGGAGGGGGTTGGCGATGATCGCGTAGACCTTCAAAACCTTCGAGAGCGATCGCGAGAACGACCGCACGCATGGATTCAACGTGGACAAAATTGTGAACCAGCTCTTTGGGCTGATTGAAGAGTAATCCCGAGAGCTTCGTGTGAGTGCGTAGCTGCGATTTCAAGGGCTTGAAGGATACGTGGGATTTCCTGAACTCTCGCTTCTTCTGCCTGCTCAACTCGACGTATATGGAGTCGGTGGAGAGCTTTAAGAATTCTTTACGCAAATTGTACATAGTGACGTGCATCAAGCAGAAGAACACGAACGAGGTGGTGACTGGAGCGTTGGGTAAAGAATAGGTCACTCGTTTCTTCCAGGAGTACTGCCCCGATGTCCTCACGTTCTCGGAGGAGAGTGCGCGTAACGACGACTGGCGCAGGTGGTGCTCACTCCAGTATCTGAAGAATCCCGAAAACGACGGCTACTTTACGCAGTTCTTTTCGACTTCGTGGAAGGACTCTCTCCGTGACTCGCTTATCAACTTCATGAGAGCCATCTTCCAGAATCTCTCTCCTCCCTCCCTTCTCGGCATCAGCATTTTCAAGACGGAGCGTCAGCGAAGCCAGGCCCAGATCCAGGCCTGCAAGAGCGAGATCAAGCTGATTCAGCAGGAGTGGGAGCAGACCAAGAACGAGTATGCTTCCCTTCTTTCCGTACTGGCAGAGATTAAGGATTGCGTCGACCAGGCCTCGGGGTGCTTCTGCAGCTATTTCTTCACTCATAGGAATTCCCTCCAAACGGACATCCAATCTCTTCTTAAGAAGGTTCCACTTCCGGAAGCCACCAACTCCGACCTTCGTTCCCCTTCTCTCCGATCGTCACTTCTAGGCGTTTCATCGGACACGTCGGAACACGGTCCCATGTCGCGACAAGCCTCCGCAGAGTTCTCTCCGAAGGATTCCGACGTGACGGCACAAGCCATTTCCGTAACCAACCACTGCGAAGTGGGTGTGTTTTCGGAGGGAATTGATTGTGTTTTTGTGTTTCGCCCGTGACGCATAGGCTGCAAATGGTCCCGTGACGGGAAGCGTTTTGCCGCGGGAGGAGGCGAGGGAATGTTGATGGTGTACAACTATGACCCCGACGAGCACAAATCGGAGTTGTTTTCGTCCTACTCCTGTGGAAACGAGATTCTGACGCTGGATTGGAGCCACTCCGAAAACGCCCCGAATTCGGGCCTGGTGGTGTACGGCACACAAGAAGGCACGTTAGGTGTCTTCAACTCGCTCTCCAACACGCTCCTTCACGAAACCACCGTGGAGGGCGTTTCGGCGGTGGTGGACGTGGCGTTCTCTCCCGTGATGACATCGTACTGCTCCGCTCTCGCCAGCGGGCCGTCGCCGCTGCGCTTCTGGGACCTCGCCTCGGGGGCCATGGCGCTGGATGGCGCGGGCGTGGGCGCGGGCGTGCGCGTGAACTGCGTGCAGTACATCCCGAACGGCGCGGGCCTGTTCTGCGGGTGCGGCGACGGGCACGTGCGGCTGTTTGACATACGCGGGGGAAAGAGCGTGAGCGACGAGAAGGTGTGCGACGGCGAGGTGTCCGGGCTGAAGTTGGCGGTAAATGTTCCCGCCGCCGGCTCGGCGACGCTCTTCGCGTGTGGCACGGACGGAATTGTGCGCGAATTCGACTACCGCAATTTGTCGAAAATATCCTTGATTTTTGGCAGGTGGTCCTTGACCACAGGCGGTGTGCGAATACGCTCTGCGTAAGGTGGTGACGACGACGGCGATCCCCAAGGCAACGATCGCCTTCTCTTCCTCGCATCTGCTGGCAGTGGCGGCGAACCACCTGGACGGCGTGTCGCTGTTCACGCAGGGCCAGAGCAAGGCGTTCAGCGACGGGCTCCTGGACCGGCTGTCGGGATGCCTGGACCTGTGTCCGGGCGAGAACGTGATTGTCGCGGGAACGACGGACTGCAGTCTGGAGCTGGTGAGCTTTGGCGTTCTGTTATGTGTTTGTTGCAAACGGAGGAGTGTTGTAAGAGTTGTTTGCAGCGAATAGAGAAAGTGTGTCGTTAAAAAAGCCGTGTGTTTGCTGCAAACAGAGAAGGAGTAAATGTACACGCCTTGTCGTGTGAGAATGACCAGGTCGTGAGCGCCTCGCCACACGTAGTACACACAGTCATTCACGCCCATCACCACCTCTTCCTCGAATGCATCGCCAGAGGCATCAGCACGTCGGAACACACGCACACGGTTCGTTAGATCGCCAATGACCACGTGATCTGTCCCATCGTCTCGCCAGCAGGCTACCGCATTCACACAGTTCCAGTCGCTTTGTTCGGAGGGCTGCTTGCAGAAGGGAGCGTGTCTGGAGAGGCCGCGTTGGAGGAAATCGGGGAATTGGGCAAACAGGTCCTCCCCGCTGGAGACGATCAGATCAACACGAGGACTCTCTCTTCCATCTTGCGGTGCGTGCTTGAACAGGGAAACGCTTAGCACCGGAGATGGAAGATGCGTCGCCAGAACAAGCTTTTCGATCTTCTCGATGTTCTTCGTAAGGGGCTGATCGTCGATCGGGTCGTATTCCACGCTACAGGATGATAGGATGAAGCAATTCCAACACGACCGTTTTCAATTTGGAGCGGTTCTCAAACTGGACGGCGGATATCGAGAAAACGCAAACCAGACCGTTTGCGTAGCCAAAGGCCCAAAAGCGACGCGTGTCCGACAGCTCAATGAAGTCCATACACATCATGGAGGATTGGGTTCGAGGGAAGAAGTCAGTAAAGTGGTTTGAGCGCGTCAGCTTTCTTGAATGCTCCGAAGTGCTCTCACAATTCACCACGACAGCAAAGCCGTCCTGCTTCCCCAGAAACACAAACTAACTCATAGGCAACAGCAAGGCCGTACTCGATTCTGTCCATAGCTGCCATTTGAAGAGATCGTCACACACTTCATAAACGTCGGAACGAAATCAAGCCGGCACCGTGATTTGGGAAAGGCAACATCCTCTTCTTTGATATCTGCCGTTCATGACACCCCAGCGTGCACTACCGGAGGACGATGGAATGGTGATGACAATGAGCTGGGATCGTTCCTTTGAAGACGGCGTCACCACAACCTTCTTCATCAGGAAGATGAGCGACTCCTACGAATCACACGATATTCATGCACTGACATCATTGTTCACGGAGAATCCGGAAATCCCAATACAGTTTAGATTGCTCTTCTCTGCGCATGAGCGGAATTGGCAGTCTCGTACCACCCAACGAAATGTTCATGATTCTCTGCTTCCCATCCTTCTGTATAATGTATTCCACGCCTCCCTTGACTGCCAGCACAATGAGCTCTCCTCCGTCCTTTAGCGCGCAGCAGTAGCACCCCTGAAAGGAATCATTTCCCTGGTAGGAGTGGTAGTACTGCATGCGATAATGAGAAACCATCCGAGCATAGAACTGAAACAAACCCTGTTCACAATGAAACAGTACAAACAACTAGCGCACACTCTTGCAACGCTTCATTACCACCTCCTCCTTCCCATTCTTGCGCATGACCACCTTCTCGAAGAAAACGGGGCGATACTCGTCCGGCAGCTGCATAATCGCCCAATCCCTGCAAAGCTTCTGCATGTCGCTCCGTCCCTGCATTCTGGCATACACGACTTCGCAGATCTTGTTGCTGGGCGTGTTGGGCCAATGCTTGTGATTGAGCTGCTCGTCACCTCCTCCCAACACCATTACCGCCTTGTACAGCTTCACCACGCAACCAGCATTGATCATCGACACGTACCCAAACCCGAGATTGCAGTTCGTTTTGAAGTCCACAGGCATGTAGAAGAAGTCATACTCGTTCTTCACGAAGGAGTCCAGGATCTCCAGCACGAACGACTGCGTGAATCTTCTCCTCAGCCCTCTCTCCTTCTCTCACCCATTCGGAATGTTCTTCAGCATCAGCGTCAGTCTCCGATCCTCGCCGCTCACCACCTTCGCCAAGTCGATGACGAACCGCGAGTAGTCCATGTTTCGCTTCGGCTTCTTCCCCGAGAACACGCGTGGGTTGATCGTCTATGTCTCACTTCGTCTCGCCGTTGTTACGGGGTCGATGTCATCGGGGTTGCCTGGCGGCTCGTCCGGTCGCGTCGGCTGCGCCTTCTTCACCGGCACCTTCCGCTCGCGCGTGCGCGTCAGCACCTCTGGCGGCGGCATCACCTTCGTGTTCATCGTCGCCACCTCCGTCGCCTCCTCAGTCTGCAAGGCTTGCGTGGTTTGCGAGGTGTGCGAGGTTCCCAGGGTTTGCGATGTGTGCGCGGTTTGCGTGGTGAGCGTGGTTTGTGAGTAGGGTGCGCGTGATGACTGTGGAGAGGGGTGAATGCGGGAGGCGGAGACGAGCGGCGAAGACGAGGTGTCGGCCGTGTTGGAGTCAAGCGAGCGGCGCGACACCGCGTCACTGTCGTGCGATGACAGACCCACCTGCACCGACGGTACGAACGGCGCCGACGGCACAGACTGAATGGACGGAGCGGACGGGACAGGCTGCACGGCAGAACTGCCGTGGAGACTGGCGGAGGCGGCGTGGCGGAAGGAGTGGAGACCGCACGGCGGAACCATGGCGGGGTCGTACGGATCGTCGTAGAGAGGAAGGTCCGACCCGAGGCAAGGACCATCGAGGGGATAGGAGAAGCTGACGGAGCGCGGCGGCAGGGGAGTGGAGGACGTGGGGCACAGGAGGGAGTTGTCTCCAAAACCGCGGGGATTCACAAAAGAGAGGGAGGAGGGAGGCTGGAGGTCGAGAGAAAAGCGATGAGGGTGAAGAAAGTGGGAGGAAGGGACGCCGTAGGCAGAGCTGGAGAAACTGCCGTCTTGGCGGGAAAAGTCCAAATCGAAGGGAGAGTCGAGAGAAGAGCCGAACTTGTCAGAGGCGTAGAAAGTCAATCCATGAGTGCGATTATTCAAAAGATAGGCTTCGTAGGAGGAATCGTCGGAGGTCACTGTAGAAATGTACGAAGGACTCTCTGACGATGAAGGACAGGAGGGACGCTCACCCTCTTTGGGATAGAAACGGCTTCGGGAAGAAAAGAAGAAACGGTTCTGATCACCATCGCCTCCGAACGAGTCGAGGTCGATGGACGCAGAATGCTCAAAACGATTGCACCTCTCCACCGGAGGGGAGACGGAGGGGGACTCAGAGTGAAGCCCAGTCTGCATCCTTACGGCGGATAGAACTGGTAGTTCGGATCTGTATTCTGCAGACGCGTATGTGTCCATTGGGAAGAAACAAAAACTAAAATGACAGGAGCCGTCTTGTCAATCCGTTGACACTCTCCTTCAGAGAAACGCTGCCTTTCATTTGGACTGATGGACAGTGAGCGACTCTGGATTCGCGTGGATTGACAGGGAAAGAGAGGACATCAATTTGACAACTGCCCCATCCATCGGTCGTTACCGCCTATGCATTAGATTTATACTGAAAACGCCCTACGGAGGAGGAGAGGACGGAAGACGGGAGCGACTCTCTTTTGGGGAATAACGTGAGCAGCACATTCAGAACAACAAACAAAACGTAAATAGTAGTTATGATTACACTTCGCTTAGTGATGCGCCTCCCAAGGATGCTCGAGGCCCTACACACGTGAATTCGCACCTGCACCCTCCTACAAGGAACTCTCTCCAGTCGTGCTTCGCTCTCCAGAAGATCCACAGCCACATGGTACACTCCATCGCAGTACCCATGAACTTGTGCACACGACTCACAGTCGGAGGGACAAAGTCGTTGGTAGTCGACGAGAGTCTTCTGCCGACTACAGCTAGATGTCACCCAGAACTGCAAGTGCGAACCCATCGATCTACCCACAGGTACTCTATGAATACATCTCGTAATCGCTTGCATTCTATCTACGATCGAACGTAAATACTACGAAAAAACAGCCTGTGGAGAAGGGCGTTTCATCCGATCGGAGTGGTTCTGGAAGTGTGCATCGGTGGTTCGTTCGCAGTTGGAGTTTCAGAAAACGGACAAAAGGAGCCGAGTACATCGATTGAATGGGGTTTCATTCCATCTCTTCCAATTCGCAGTCTTTGGAAGCCCAATCCTTCCCTTGACTATTGCAAGCCAATCGGAACAATTATAGGTGGCTGAATGGATGTGAAAGCGAAGAGTCGGGGAGCATCCAAAGGAGGGTCGATTTTTGGCAAGAGATGCCACTACGTTAATTCATTATAGGAGGTAGTTTGTCTCGGCTATCTGATTTATCGGAGTTCCAGACTCATCGTTTCGTTGAATTAGTGTGAATCTTCGAGAGTATCTTGTATTGAAAAATGGCAAATGAGATCAAACAAACGGCAACTGTAAACGATAAGGAAGGGTATCTTTATCTACACCAGGAAGAAAAGAAATCGTTGAAGAAGTTCTTTTGCGTATTTCGCGAGGGAGGTATGTAAATCGCGTAGGTACTCAACGGGAATATATTCACATATGGCAGCAATCAGAAGGACAAAGGAAAGGCGGTGGAGCTGAACATTCAGGTAGGAATCCAAGGGCTTTTCTTGTATTGGCTAATCGTCTAGGGCGCAATCGTCCGCACTCTCAATATTTGCTTGAGGAAGATGCACGGGCTCGAAATCATCCTTGTTGTGCGTGTTTCCACTCCAGCCTGATTCCTAGCCTGGGGTGTCGGAAACGAAAACGATGTCGGAGAAGGAAATCCAAGACCACCCGGACAAGAAGCGCTATTGCTTCTACTCGGAGAGCGAGGAGGTTAATCAGGAATGGTTCAGTATGCTCTTCCGCTGCACGCTGCCCAACCACTTTTGCTGTACTCCCGTTCCATCGGTGTTATTGCTAGCCTCCTTCTACTACTCGGGGACTCCCGAAGAGAAACGCATCCTGATTCCGCTTCCTCGTCTCAAGGGTTCCGGTTCCTTTTGTCGCCAACCACGTAGACTCCCTCGCCCCTCAGCGCCGCGCACTCCTCTGGAGGAAGCTGCTGATCTGCGGAATCCGCTTCGACTTCTCCCACCCCAACGAGGTCGAGGCCCGCGAGATGAAGCGCAACACGCTCATCGAGCTTACCGACGTTTCGGAGAGCATGGCGTGCGAATTGGACATGCCTCTTCATCCCTAGCACGCTCTTCAACGACCCGAAATGCCTTCAGGACACACTGAATATGATCGCCCAGAACCTGTTCCGCGCGCTGCCCGACATCACGACGGTTCGACTTTTCCCTCCAACTGACCTGCAGGTGGTGCACTCCGGCGGGAACGACGACGACGACAGCGAGGTCTTTTCCGACCCCGAGTGGCCGCACATTTCGCTGGTGTACGAGCTGCTGATCCACCTGGTGTTGTCTCAACAGATCGACAACAATCTGCGTAAGCGACTGATCGACGACGCGTTCCTGCAGCACCTGATCGACCTGTTCGACTCGCTGGACCAGCGCGAGCGGGAGTGCTTGAAGACGGTGACGCACCGCATCTACGGGAAGCTGACTAACCGGCGCGTCACCATCCGCAAGACGATCAACAACGTGTTCTACCAGTTCCTGTACGAGAAGAAGCGGCACAACGGCATCGCGGAGCTGCTCGAGATCCTCGCGTCCATCATCAACGGCTTCACCGTGCCGATCCGCCCCGAGCACAAGCTCTCGCTGGAGAAGTCCCTCATCCCGCTGCACAAGACGCACTCCTACGAAGACTACTCCATCCAACTCTCCTACTGTATGACGCTTTACGTCGCCAAGGACCCCTCGCTCAGCACGCCGGTTCCCGCTCCTCCTCCTCCTCAGCCATAGATCGTGAAGGCACTGCTGCGCTACTGGCCGTACGGGTGTACATCGAAGGAAACCTGGTTCCTGTCAGAGCTGGAGGACTTGCTGGAACTGGTGAAGCCGGAGGACATCGTGCCGTACAGAGAGCCGCTGTTCAAGCGCATTGCGAAGTGCATCGGGAACACGAACGTGATCGTGGGCGATGCGATGATGGGTGATGGGTAGATTGGCGAGAAGACGCTGTACCTGTGGAACAGCCAGACGTTCTACGGCATCACTGTGGGGAACGACGACAACCGCAGAGTGATTCTTCCGATCATCTTCAAGTCGCTGTTCGATGGACTGCAGAGCTCGAGCGAGAACATCCAGACGATGGCGTCGAACGTGCTTAGTCTCTACCAGGAGGTGGATCAGGAGCTGTACTCGTCGTTATACAAAAGCATGGGAGAGAAGTAGCGAGGCCTGATTCGTTTATGCTGTGGACCTTTATGAGAAAGTGTCGTTCATTACGGTATTTCTACATTTTAAGCGTGTTTGACTTTTAAAAGCCCGTGATGGAATGAAGCGTTCAGTGGGAGAAGACCGCTTGATCATCAAGGCGACTCATGATTCAGCAAAAGAACGCTAGCTGAAGGGAATTCGTCCTCTCTACGGAGGTTTCTGATTGTACAGGATGAGTTTTGGTGAGAGTGCACAGCCACAGCAGTAAGTGTCATTGCGGGTGCGGACTCATCTCCTAGCCCAAGCGATAATGCCGTCGCGAGTCCCAAGAGGTATGCATGTGAGACGGAGCATGATTCCCGTAGAAATCGTTCTGTGAGCGTAAGTGGGCGTCTTCGAAGCGCATCCATCCTTTTTGAAACCGGAAAAATTACCAACGAGGATAAGAACTCTATGAAAGTGGTCCGCTGCTGGTTTTGCTTAGGCCTTAGGATTTGATTTTGTGTCAGGATCCTTTAGTTGAGCAGGCATTCATCGAGTTCGAATCCGGAAATGAATCAAAATTGCTAGGTAGTTTGTCCCACGGTCTCGTGATTTCCTAGAACTAGTTCACAGTGGGTATCTTCAGAAGAAGTCCGAGTTTGCATTTCTGGATATCAATTCAGACTTGGGAATCGGGTCTCTGAGTCTGGATCCACTTCCCGACGCTGTCTTCCTTCCTTTTCCCTTTCATCGTAGGGCACGGAGTCGTCCTCCATGTTTACCTTCTCCAACGGGCTCGACATGGATGGTGGAGATTCTCTTCCGGACGAGCTGGACTACGACGATTTAGATGACGTGAACTTGAATCAGAGTAGTCTTTACTGCGCACATTGAGTGTAGACAAGAGGAAACGCTCTTCGGATGATTACGGCGGATTCCGTTCTGGGTCGATTTCAGAGGACCCACAGGCGATCAAGGCTGCGCAGGAGCGGCTTTCATCAGGGTACGGGACCTATCCCACGCCGCCTGCCGATTCCACATACGCCGAGGACAATCCGGAGTACATGATGATCCCTGCAGGAGAATCAAGCTACGGATATCGTACGCATTTCAACAGGGGTGTGAACTAGAATCTGGCGGGAGTGTTCGTGGCGATGGTGTTGATTACGCGACACACCTGGATCCGATGAGTTTGAACATGGCAGCACAGTCGAACACGATGATTCCGTCGATGGGAGTGATGGACACGAGCATGCTGACATTATCCGCCAGCAATCGCAACGAAGGTGGGTTACGAGGAGCTGGTGTCAGCGTAGATAAACGGCTGCCTCCTCCTGGTCTCACGTCCATCGACACGCAGGCGGAGTCGCAGAAGAAGTACATTGGGATATACAGTCCAGAATCGAGAAAGAAGCGAGTACAGCGGTGGGAATGCGAAGAGGACGTGACGGGTAGATTCTTTGAGAAGAGAAAGCAGAGGGTGTGGACGAAGAAGGTGAAGTACGATGTCCGGAAGAACTTTGCCGATTCTCGGTTGCGCGTGAAAGGAAGATTCGTGAAAAAGGAGGACGAGGAGCTGCTAAGGGAGCTAATGAATCTTGCTTAACTTTTGTCAGCTATGTCATTCCTTGTTATCACCACATTCCTGTCTTTCCCTTTTGTCAGCTATGCCGCTTCTTGTTATCACCACATTCCTGTCTTTCTTGGCGGAAGGAACCGACCCGTGATGTACACCTTCGTCGTATTCCTCTTTTGCGCAGCGATAGTAGCGAGTATCCTCAGCATCTCCGCATCATGCCCTAGGCAGCCCTTCCATCCAAATCAAGAAAGTCGTGGGTAACTCCATCTACGGGAACTTGGTGAGCAGTGTTCCCTGCCGTCTTTCGACTTTTCAGCAATCGAACAAGGACGCCACGAAGGAAAGCGTGGGATTGTCACTGTCTTATCTCTTTACAATCAATCCCAACTCGGATTTCATTGTCCATTACGATTCACAAGAAGTGGGAATGAAGCCCTATCTCGCTCTGTACGCCGAGTGTATGGATTCTACCTCTTCCTTCCTGAACTATTACATTCCGGATGAAAGCATTCGTTGCGTTGGCGGCACCTTCTCACCCGTAGTGTGTAATCGCGTTCCAATCACCATTGGCGAGATTATCCAGACGAAGGACTCTTGTGTATGCGTTTCAATTCAGTACAGTGGCGAGGGAGAGGTGTATGTGCTGAACCGGATTTCTGGGTCGAATGTGCCTGACGCGGAGAATATCATCGAGGAGGGACTCTATTTGGGGAGGTACTCCTGCTTTCCTTTCCTCACGTACAGACATGCGAATGAAGTGGTGGAAACCACGATTTGCCGCGTTTTCGAGAACACGGAATACACGCTGTATGCTACGGTCGTTGACGGAGGGTGCATTCACATCCCCGCTAGCAAGCAGTTTTCTTCCTCCAGTACTGCTGTATTGCGACGGTGAGTCGTAGCCTTTTCCGACGAGATGACATGGAGCAAGACGAGCAATCTGATCTGGGCCTCTCAGTATGGTACGGTATGACTCCTGCTTTTATACCATAGCTGGGAACATCAACTATGGAGTGGAGTATCGACGATACAACGGAAGTGGGGTTGATGCGTGCATGTGATCTCTAGTCGGGTATCCGGGATCCCTGTTGAACGAACTGCGTGTGACAGAGGAGGGCGTGCTGCTGAACACGAGAGAGGAAGTGAAGGAGAAACTGCAGGAGAAGTACAAGAAGAAGGGCGTGACGGAGGAGAACGCGAACGCGGAGCTGCTGAACAACAATTTGGTGTGGCGAACGGGCGAGTTTGCGGATGGTACTTTTAATGGTCTCTTTCTCGTGTTTGGTAAGGGGAATGTGTACATCTACTGCTCGGGAGAGTCGACGGGAGTGGAGATCGAGGACGTGGTGAGCAAGGGGAAGAAGGTGGGTTATTTCGAGGATGATCGTGTGGATGTGACGATTCGCGGTCCCATCGAAGACTCGTTCACGGCGTACGCAGTGCTGGAATACAACAATCAATACTTTGGCCCTTATCCGAAGCGAATGAAGTAGTGTACTTTTTCTTTGTGACCATGGTTGTTTGTTCCGCGAAACAGAGTGTGGACGAAGGCATTGAGGAGACGTCATTGCCACTGCAAGGAGACGCCTTTTACGGTGTTGAAGTGATCATCGTCTCTTTTCTCGGTATTATCCTTCCCAGCACATATCATTCATAGGGGAGAAGAAAGTGAGAGAGTTACGGCAACAGTTCCCATATCGTTGCATTCTCCAAGTTGTGGACTCCTTTGTTGCATTCTTCTTGAACATTATCGGTGTTGCACTGATTGCTGTTGTGAACTTAGTGTTAAGTCGTTCACACCCGGTTCTCCTATTTGCGTTCCTTTACATGTAGCAACAGAAGGAGTGGATTGAGCTAATATCGAGATGCGTCTCGTTGGCTGTTCTGTGTCTCATCCTCCCCACCCGTCGCATTCTTAGTGGTTCTGTCTCTGCATGCTGCACTGCTGTGAGGTACTATCCATTCTTCTTACTTGTCCCTCTTCTGGGTTTTGCCGCTCTTCTCGTTTTCCGTCTCTCCATTTCCCTTCCTCTTCTTCTTTCCTCTGGGGTCATTGCTCCCATCAGTGAGGAGCTGCTCTTTCGCGGCTTCCTGACGAATCTGGGCGTGTCTCGTCTCGGAACAACACATGGAGTGATTCTCCCTGCTGCCCTCTTCTCTCTCTCTCACTTGCTGGGGTTATTGAAGGGAAGTGCTATCGAGGTTGCATGTCGCGTATCTTCTCTATTTCTTGTCACCAGTAGATTGGATATAGCTTGGTGAGCGGAATGACGTATGGAAGGATGCTCGTCGAATTCTCTTCGCTATTCCCCTCGATCCTTCTTCACATTCTCACAAACTCGGTTTCTCTCCTTCTTGGCTCTGTGAACCCTTCTGCCCGTTTCCAGCATTTCATGGGTATTGCTAGTGGGGCACATTGACAGTAGAGTTCTCCATCATGCTTCCCTACTTCCTCTACCTTCTCTTCACTCCGCAGCAACACAAGCATAGCGAATAGGGCTCTTTGTTAACAAACACTCTGCACTCTATTTGAATCCCTTCTTTACGCCAGAATCTCGTAAGGCAGCACGTACACGGTCTTCACGGGCTTGGCGGGAGCGACGAAGTGAGCGGGGCGGGGCTGAGCGGGGA
>OIWT01003369.1_pt1 | contig 14740 bp, 26 predicted proteins | sample 1587701 | NCBI WGS metagenome assembly OIWT01 (sample SAMEA3888904, study PRJEB22519) | human gut metagenome | biome: human gut; feature: human-associated habitat; material: faeces | place: Denmark | collected 2009
TCATCTTCTTCAGCTCAATTCCGTGCTTGTCCTCCTCCTTCAGCTTCTTCATCGTCTTCCTCATCTTTCTCTCCTTATCGCTTCTTCTGCACGACTACTCTTCAGACCCACACTCCGCCACAACATAGTAGAAGCACGCGAAGACGATGAATGCCAGCATGATCCACAAGAACACGTTATGCTTGAACAGCCACGACACATATCGCAAGTACTCGATCTGCACGCCGAAGATCCCTGCCGTTAAGAACGCCCTCTCGCCCGTCAAGGATATCAATCACCTCGGACCGCGCCGCATAGTCCCCAAACGCCTTGGAGCAGAACTGCAGCAGCGGCAACACCACCATCAGCACGAGCCTACGGAGAAGACGCAGCAGCACCCGTACCCTCCGTTGAAGACGAGCGAGGTGATGAGGGTGTCGTGCGGCTCCATCTCGTGCACGTTCATCAGGAACATGCGCAGGCCGAAGCTGAACGCGCCGTTGATCGTGCAGAACATGAAGTACAGCGCGAACACCAGCAGCTATACGTGAGCGAGTCATAGCACTCGCACCAGCACCGATGCCAACATGGGCAGGTAGTCGTTCAGTCCGATGAACATGGAGTTTAAGAACGGCGTGATCGCGCCGCCCGTGAACTGGATGGGGAACACGTACAGCGCCAGCTGCAGCAGCCACAGGATCGACGCCACGATGCTCAGGATGCCCAGCACCAGCTTCGCCACCGGCAGCAGCGGGTTGTTCTCCTTGTAGTTCAGGTGTTCCGCGCGCAGCGTCAAATAGTCCTCGTCCAGCGCCTTGCACGCCGCGCGGTACTCCGCCGTCGCCGCCTTCGCCTCCTTCTTCATGCGGCGCTTCTCCTTCCAGCCGTAGTTGCCGTTCTTCGCGCCCTACGTCTCATGAGGGCAGATCGCACGCACATCCATCATCTTGGTGATCGACTCGCCCTGTGCGATCAGCGCCTGAATACGCACGCCGATCTTCTGCTTCTCCTCGTTGAAGCGTTCCTTCGGCATGTATGTCGGACGGTTGATGAATCCACTATATGTTACAGACCGGAACGACGCACACTAGATGAGCTTGTAGGGCAGGCCGATCACGCCGATGCCTGCGAAGATGACGAAGAACAGCCAGCCCAAGATGCAGAAGAGAGCAATCAGGCGAACGATGAAGGAAACGTCGACAGAGAACACGTCCGCGACGGAGCTCACTGCATCGGCGGCCTCCAGCTCATCCACCGAAAGGATGGACTTGTTGTAGACAATACCGGGCTCTTCGACTAGACGTTATGGAAAGGGAGGAGTAGAACCGATGAAAAACTGGCTCACGTCATCAGCAATCGCAAACGTGTTCGCGGCCGTGATGTTGTAGGAAACCATATCGATGTCAGCCTTGCGGATGAGGAAACAGAAGATGAAGGAGAGCGCAGCCACAACGACCACCGTTCCCAGGGTATAGGAGCACGCCGACTGCATTCTCTTCTCAATCGGAGGCTGGTCGATATCCATCGTTTCGTAGAAGAACACGGTGAAGGGGAGCACGACGCACAGCAGGAGAACGATCAACGCGAAGACACCGTACCAGATGTAGGTAAAAGGGATCCGCTTGCACGACTCGATGCCGATTCCGCATGTCGCCGACCCGCCAGCATTGGCGACATCCAACGGGAAGAAGCAGATAGCGCACACGGCAACAGTAATACAGAACACCTATACGATGAGAAGAATCGATCGGAATAGCAACGAATGCAATTTTACCCATGTAGTAACCGTGCGCAAAATCATCGGACAAGTAATACCCCACTAACCGGCATGCGATGAGGATCGTGAAAATGGGGAATAGGATCAGTAGAATCAGTAATGTGAAATCCATAGCTTCTTGATTTGGCCAAGATTAGCTAGTATTGACACGAAATCGAAAACGGCAAAAAATCGGCCCGTTTACTGGAGTGGGATTGCTTTCTTGGAATTGTGTGTGTGAATCGTGAGTACAGTAATTGACAGTGAGGGGACATGGATGGTTACGAGGAGGAGGATATCATTGTTGGATTGTTGTTGTAAGATGATATCTGAATTGTTTTGGGTTGTGGTGATGGTTTGCCTTGTTATTGGTGACAGAGGAGGAATGATGAGATGATCGATGTGTTTCCTTCCTTTTTGTTGAATTTATGATTTTCATTGGTAGTCAAGTCATTCTACAGAGTTGCTCTAGCTATTTGTGATCATCACGTCAATGACATCGATTAGTGCCACAACTCACTCCCCTCACTTCCCTCTCTTCATTGCAAATAGGAAAAAGGAAAACTGTTGCTCCTCAACAGAACTGCAATTCAAATCTGTGGGCCCACGCCCCACGCCCTTTCGCATATGCTTGGAATCCGATCGTTGTGTCGGGGTCTCATCTGCTCACCTTTCTTTCCAACTTGTTCGTGCATTGTATTGGAGTGGTCATTCGCTAGTCCAGCCTAATCTCGGTTGTACCGCATTCAAAACCATTCGATCGATGTCCGAAACCAAAAAAGCAAAAATCGAATCCCCGTCGCGTTGCTTTGTAGTCGGTCTTTGATGTGTAGCCGTTACCGAGGAGGAACTCCACAGTCAGCAGTTTATCCGCAATATCGCCTTTTTCGGAGCGGAAGGACAGCAGCGTATTGAAGATGCAAACATTACGGTTGTTGGGTTGGGAGGCGTCGGCAGTCATGCTGCGCATATGCTTGCCCGCGCGGGAGTGGGCCATTTCACCTTCATCGACTTCGATGTGGTGACCGTCTCTTCGTTGAATCGCCATTCCGTGGCCACGAGAAGGGATATCGGCAAGCCGAAGGTGGAGGTGATGAAGGACCATATTCTGGACTTCAACCCCATTGCGTCCATCCGCACGTTCAACGTCATGATGTCGAAGAGCAATCTCGGCCAACTCCTGGACAACCGCCCCGACTTCGTGGTGGACTGCATCGATGACTACAACACGAAGACGGACCTCCTGGAGTACTGCATCCGCAACAACATCGAGGTGATCTCCAGCATGGGCAGCGGCTGCCGTTCCAATACCACCACCCTGCTCATCACGAACATCACCGACGTGAAATGTCGTTCTTTCCTTGCTGTATGAGCGCTAGACGACCCCTTGGCGGCAAAGATCCGTTACCACCTGAAAAAGCGCGGGATCAACTTCGACGCGCCACAGTGCGCCAACCCCGTGACGGACGCCGACCCGCTGAAGAAGATGGTGGTGAACACCAGCACCGGCGTGTTTATTCCCTGCGTGTCCTCCTACGAGCGGCCCGTGGTGAAGATCATGTCCTATGACGACAGTGCTTCGGCGAAGGTGGCGGCGGATTTGAGGCATGAAGCGTAGTCGTCCGAAGACAGCGTCATGCGAGCTGCCACTCCCGTGAGTGAAACGCCCACTCCCTCGAATGAAACGCCCACTCCCTCGAATGAAACGCCCTCGGAGGGTGAGAGTTCAGGCATGCGTTATCGGTGCATTCCCGTGTATGGTAAGACCGTCTGTCTCGTGTGAGTTGAAGGGTGTGTGCCGGCGGCGTACGGCAACGCGATCTGCTCCTACATCCTGCACTCGCGTGCGCAGAAGGTGTTTCGCCCGAGTACGGTGGTGCCGCTGAATCAGGACATCGTCGTGAAGATGTTCAACCGGCTGGTGACGAAGGAGAAGCAGCTGTATGGCAACACGGAGTGGGAGAGGGCGTGTGGGGTGAGGCGTAGATTGAGTCTGGACCGGTTCGACCTGTACTATCTGATGCAGAGCATCTTCAAGCAGAAGAGCATCTTCAGCAGCTGCGCGCTGGCGGGGAACAAGCTGGAGTTCACGCGGTGGGACGTGCGCGTGCCGCCGGCGCTGGACAACTTGGTGCTGGGGACGGTGGAGGAGTGTCAGAAGCACGAGAAGGAGGGATTGGAGGGGATGAACAAGGAGGAGAGGGAGAGGATCCAGACGTTCCTCGATTCGCAGATGATTGGGGAGGGGAGAGAGGAGGTTTATTACTGAGTGGAGTGTGTTTGTTGGTGATGCGCTTGTGAATAGAATCGAATGGGCGATGAATGTGTGGAAGAAAGAGGAAAAGATAGATATTGTAAGAGAAGGGGATTGACGTCTAGGAATGAGGGAGGGGAGAAGAGGAAACTCTTCGTATGGACCCTTTTCTTCTTTGCGAAAGCCTTTGATATGCAAAGAGATACAATAGAAACGGCGGGCACGTCTATGAGTGAGGATAGAGCAGTAGGAATCACCCTCCAGAGTGATGGAACGAACATTCTCGAATGTGCTACTCTCCCCAAGGGCAGTGAGTATCGTGAGTTTTGGCAAATCTAATCATCACTTCATTTCATCATGTTTACTCCGCATTACTAATTCAGTTGAATCATCATCCTTGAATTGGAATACACTACCACCCATTTGAATCGAGAATAATTCAGGTAAGTCTATTTATCATCCTCTTTTCATGCCTTTCACTCTCAAATACTGCACGAGTACAGTGAAAGAAAGCAAAATTAGCACACGTAAATTCATGTAATTTGGGCAAGTCTATTCATTACTACATTTCATTGTACTTACTTTTCATTACTAATGAAGAGAGCATGAAAGGACAACTTAATAGTTCACCCATCTCTCCTAGTTCAATCACTTCCAGACTATCATCATCCTCAATTTCAAACACATTATAACAAAAACAAGACATACTACCAATCTTCAATTCCTTCAATCTCTCACATCTCTTCACATAGAAATGAGTGTTATCATCCTCATCCTCATCCTTATCCTTATCCTCATTCTCACTTTTCTTATGACTAAAGCAATTCTTTCCAATCACCACTCTCTCCAGTCGATTCAATCCAATCAAATCCACCTCTTCCACGCCCTCAAAACTCTTATCACCCACTATGAATTCTCTCAGATTCACAAAGCGACTCAAATCCAAAGACTCCAACTCATTATTACAACTATTCGATTTCACTTCAATCACTTCAACACCACGCTCAAGCCGCATCAATTCATTCGCACTCCCAATACTCACTTCCTTTCTTGTCCCTCTTGCTCGAGTCACACTGGCCCATCGATTACCATTATTCTCTTTCACAGGGCAAGGCGCTGGTGCAGGAGATGGCGCTGGTGTAGGACATTGCTCTTCCACAGTAACCAGTTTCCTTGCTGGAGAAGGCGCTTTGGCAGGAGAAGACGGCCTTTTCTCTCCTTTTACTCTTCCTTTCAGTTCCTTCAGTTCCTCCAACTGGCTTGCATTCTTCACCCATCCCTCCCTTACATTCACAAATGCAGCTCGAAGTGTCAGCGTTCCCAGCTTTGGAATATTCGTTAGTTCCACTTGGTTCACATTTCTCAGGGCTTTCATTCCACCCACCATCACAGTCAGCGAATTCAAATCTAGGTATTATCCTTGCAGTGATCATTTACTCTTCATGACGCATGCATTATACTCTTCCTCATCTCCCCTGAATACTTCTTTCCCAATCTTCAGTGATTTCAGATCATTCAAATCCTCAAACACCGTTTCCGAACAATTGGTGAAGGAGTCATCTTCAATCTCCACACTCTCCACTCCACAGTTTCTCAGCACAAACTCATTCCACAGAACGCAGCTGTTGCTTCCAATTCTCACACTCTTCAGTTTCTTGCAATCACTCACTTCCAGTTTGCCTTTGCACTTTGAAAAGCACTTATTTCCAATCTCCAATACCTCCAAATACTCTTTCTCAACCAGTATCAGCTCATCCACATTCTTCAAACAACCCTTTCCAACAATCAACTCTCTCAACACAGGGAAAGCAGCCATATCAACACTATCGATGAATGAAGGGAAACAAGAACTATTGAACACAAGTCTTCCACTGAAACGAGAACCATTCTGTAGTTCTCGTTTGCCTCTCACAATCATTTCGCCTCTTGATTCCTTTTCAAGCAGACTCGCATTGCTGATCACAACCTCCTGAACAAACCAGAAGACGGCTCCAATACTCATCTCCTTCAGATTAGGGATGTTCACTAACGTGGCTTCCTTCACACCTCGTAATGACTTGCCTTCAATGCACAAAACCGTGAGTGCTTTCAAATCTACTCATAAAGCACACTTGTCATTGCTCACTCTTCATTACGAGTACGCTTTCAGAACCATTCATGGAACCAGCACCAATCTTCAGTGACTGCAATTCATTCAAATCTTCAAACACCATTCTTGTACAATCCACAAAACACTTGCTTCCAATCTCCACATTCTCTACTCCACAATTCTTCAGCACAAACTCATTCCACTTCACGCACATACCCTTCCTGATGCTCAGACTCTTCAGCTTCTTACAATTATTCAGCTCCATCCTTCCTTCCGTTTTCGAGAAGCATCCATCTCCAATCTCCACCCTCTCCACTCCACAGTTCATTATCACAAACTCATTCCACTTCACACAACAGCCCTTTCCAATGCTTACACTCTTCAGTTTCTCACAATCAATCATTTTCAATCCGCCTTCCGATCTCGAAAAGCAACCACTTCCAATAACCAACTTCTCCAGCACACTCATTCCCTCCAGCTCCAATCCATTCATATACCAGAAGCACTTATCTCCAATGATTAACTCCTTCAGATTCTTGTACACATTCATATCCCAGCTCACCACGTCTCTATCATTCCCCACTCCATTCTTCACCATAATTGCATCACTATTCGCATAGTGTTCATAGAAGTCATCTGTCTTATTCATCTCAAACACATTCTCGTACGTTGCCACTGGGGTGACACACTCATTCGTTACACTTTCCACAACCTCTTTATCACCCTTCACACCTCCTGTCTTCATGCCGCCAATCACAGTCATCTCGATAATGTTCAGTTTCGTTGCTTCACTCATTTCTTCCTCACTCATTCTTCCCACCTTCTCTGCCAATTCATGCAATAGTTTTGAAGAATCATTCTCCTTCAGTCTCGCCACACTGTCCTTCACGAACGAATGCTACACCTTACTCGCTTCCCCAGCACGAACGCTCATCAACTCATTCACCGATGCTCTCTCCTTCACCTCCTTTTTCAGACATCTGTTCACGAAGTCCACGAGCTCAACAGACCACTTGGAGGAGGAAAGAGCAGGACTCTCCTCCTCCTGAACCCTCTTCTTCACCACTTCCACTGTACATCCAGCGTACGGATTCTTCCCCTCCGCCAACTCCATCAGTGTGATGCCAAGCGACCACACATCGCTCTTCGGCTCTTCCTTCCCTTCAAATGCCTCAGGGGCCATGTAGGCGGGAGTACCGCAGATCCTCTCTTGGTTTTGCTTCAATGCCAAACCAAAATCACACATCTTCACTACGCCTGTTTGGGACAGCAACAGATTGTCAGGCTTGAAGTCCTATCATTCATTCTCCACCCCAATCACAAACACCGTGAATGGTATTCATGTTGTGGAGATAATTCAACCCCAACAGACAGCAGCTTGTGATCTCACGGATCTGCTCCTCCGTCAAGCGATTGCCATTTCGGATGATCCTAGCCACAGAGCCGCAACGACAGTACTCCATCACAATCTACCCCTAACAGGGCACAGTAGCCACTCACCCACACCTCATCACCCTTCTGAAAGACATTGGAATATCTCACGATGAAAGGAGAAATGCACTTCTTCAATGACTCAACTCCCTTCTCAAGCTCCCTCACACTCTCCGTCTTCTTTACCATCTTGATTGCAATAATCACGTCGGATACCATTTCCTTGGCGATCCATATCTCACCAAAGGCTCTACGATTCAATTGGCCACTCCAGCTCATACCCCTGTCCTATTTCCCGTATTAGTTCATAATCGTTTGCAGACATGATTCCCACGTACCTTATCCAAATAAGAATAAACTGCGACACTGGGTTGCCATACCAATATCTTGACTATTCTGTTCATGAAACGCTCTCTCACTATCGAGTTTGATAATGACAAGTGTTTGATAGATAAGGCTGCATAACACTGTAAACGTTGAATAGGGAAGATACTGCACCGATATAACATCATAATGAAATATGGCAGTTCTGCATGCTTATTAGGATGAAATACACTCGCGATTCTCATGGAGGCTTAAACACTCTGTATCTCTGAGGAACAGCGAATAGAGTGTTTTAAGGACGTAAACATGCTATAAGCCGTGACAAATGGAAAGGAATAGACGAAAGGAATAAAAGTCGCGATAATGAACATGCCGTGGAGTGGAGTTTGTGGGATTCCCACAAATCGCGTTTATACTTGATATCTGTGAACTATCTTGGTTGGAATAGTAGGAGGATGAATGGGGCAACCATTCCTGAATGAGAATACCCCATACTGTTATCATTATGAGAAAGACACACCACACACTCATTCCCCATCAAACAAACACACCACTCCTCAAAGCTATACTTTTTCAACAAATCAATCACCTCTCCTTGACTGGCATTCTCAATCTTGCTCGCTTGGAACAGCAACCGCTTGCTCTCCACCCTGTTCCCTAGCTCGTGGTAGCACTGCGCCATATCGACATAAACGGAGACTTCCAAATCACACTTCGCCTTGACTCGCTCGTAGAACCGAACCGCTTCTCTGTACTTCTTCTGGTGTTTGTACAACTGCGCCTGCAGTAGGAGCAGCTACACTTCAATCAGCGCGGCATTACCCACCCCAGGATTCTCCCCATCAATCGACAGTCCCTTTGATAGCACACGCTGGGCAGTACTCAGTTCATCCAACTGTATCCACGCTTGAACGAGGCGCGTGTATGCATTTGCACAATGGGGAAACAGAGTGACTGCGTTGGAGTAATGCGCGATTGCGGTCTTGTACTCCTTCTGGAACACATAGCAGTCCCCCAGTCCCAACCACACACGATAGTCTTCTTCGCTGTTCCGCAGTGCACTTCGGAACGCCTCCAGCGCCGTTTTCACATCACCACGCTGCAAGAACTCCACACCTCGCAAGTACTGACCGTATACATACGAAGGATGTTCGGAACACAATTCTGTCAGCAATTGCGGTGCATTCTCCGAATTCCGCAAGACTTGCAGATTGCACTCAATGAGCTTTGTCTACAATTCAGAGGAATGCAAAGCAAACACTTCACGACATTGTCGCTCATGCTGCCTTGTGTCGATAGAAAGCGACTCCAGCTCCTCCTCCTTCTTTAATACAAATAGAACGCTACTGAAGCGGTCGATTCCTTCTCGCCACCAGGGAAGAAGATAATGGAGAGCAGAATAGTCCGTATAGGCTTTGAGGTATTGGGATGTGTCGTGATGGTAGATGAACTGGTAGTAGAAGGAGAGAGGGGAAGAAAACGGGGAAGGAGGGGTGTGATGCTGAATGCAAGTGTCCGCCACTCCCATATCGTGTATGGGAGAAGAGGAGGGTTCTTCGGACTCTTCTACTGCTAGCTATCAATGCAAACAGGAGATACGACAAATGCCCAGACGATGGAGCAGGACTCGGGTAGAATATACATTCGGATCCTTCTCGTAGCTTTCCAAATAGGCACTCTTAGCCATATCCTTTTGTTGCAGCTTCATATACACATCCCCCAGGAATCGCAAAAACGAAGCCGTTCGAACGGTGTCATCCTACTGCTTGCAGCATGCATGAATGAATACCTCAATCGCTTCCAGCAAAGCGAGGGCTTCCTGCGCCTGGTCCATATGGACGCAGCAACGGGCTTTTATGATGCTATTGTTCATTCTGGATTCACAATGCACACGTTGCTTCCACAGAAGAGCACTCCTGCAAACAGAGAGAACACCGGTAGTAGAGCTGCTTTGCGTATAGTGCTTTTGCAATCCACAGCAACCACTTTTCATCATGGTTTTTGTTGTAAAACTCCTCGGCAAGGATCATGACTATTCCTCAGAAACGTCACAGTTCTCTACCATCATCGTATAGTTCATACTCCAGCAACTCCGAAAAGCGCAGTTCCATCTGCTACGACAAACAGAAATGAACTGCATGTCCTTCGATTCCCTCCAACAGGAGTACCGGGATACTGTAAACTCGTTCTACGAAGAGTACGTGAACTGTATTGCTCTCGGTCCTCAGAGTGTGTCTTTGGCTTGTTTTCTCACGTAGAATCCACTCTGGTGATTGAATCCATCAAGGATGATGGAATCCGCGTGAATCGAAGGACTTCTTCCTATGTGCTGGATTCATCCAACAAACTCATTGAAAACCCGCAAATCATTCAAACCCTATCGGAATACGGAAAGATCATCTCTGTTTCTCCATCGGGGCGCTTCTGCCTGCTTTTGAAGAGGGAAGCAGATGGAATGGCTGTAGTGGACTGTACGTCATTGGAAGCGCAAAGCCAGTTTTCTTTCACATTGGATTTCCCAGTCTGCAATGTGAACAATCCGTTTGCCTCCTTTTCCTGGGACGAGGACACTTCATGCATCTTGTCGTTCCTATTCCGCTTCATGATGAGTAGATATAGTGCTATGGACTGCGATTCTCCCGGTTTGGCATCCTTCACGCATCAGTTCACGTGGTTTTCGGGAAAGCGCGCATTCCATTCCCACATCTATCTATACAACTACAAAACGAAACAAGTGAGGCGCATTGCGAATTGTCTTCCCGGCTTCTCCTTCGGTCAGCCCGCGTGGATCGACTCTTCCTCCTTTCTCACAATCGGCTGGAAGGAGCAGCCCTACCACGACACCTTCGACTCCTGTTCTACGCTTCCCTCCGCACTCTTCCTCTTTTCCCTCCATTCTTCCACCATGACCCAAATCCCCACTTCCGTTGTCTTCTCCCATCCCGCTGACTTCTAGTTCAATCCCCAACATCTTCGCAAGAACCCCTTCCTGCCCCAATGCATCCTATTGGGTCCTCGTAGGGACATCCTCACCCATAACTCCTCCATGCAAATCTGGTCCTTTTCCTGCCTCTCCCGCCAACTCCAACTCCTCGTTGATCATCAACCCACACCCGCCGATCACTATACGGGCATCTTCGTCGCCAGCGTTCCCGCCTCGCCGTTCCTCTCCTCTCACACATTCCTTCTCAACTGCTTTTCTCGAAGCCGAAAGGTGTGCTACGTTGTCTCCACCTCGTGTCCCTCGTCTCCTCGGCTGTTCTGTGATTGTGTTTCGTACCCTTCTGTGGAGCTGGTGGCTTTGTTGCAGCGCGGAGCCGTTCTCCGGGTCAACGGCCCCGACTGCCCCTCCTTTTTGTGTTTGTTCGATCCGGAGAAGAACGAAGTGCTTCCGCTCCTCTCCGCGTTCCCTTCTTCTCTTCGCACACCTCCACTCACCGCTCTTTGCTCCTACGAAGTCTTCTCCTCCAACGCACACGACGGTTGCGAGTGCATTCTGTACTACCCCACTCCTCTTGCCACGAAACTGCCTCTGATCGTGAAACTCCATGGGGGACCGCACAACATCTTCAATGCCTCCTACAACGTAGAGACGTTGTGCTGTCTCCAACACGGGTTTGCTCCTTCTGTTCGAGTCACTGTCAGGTACTGCGTGCTTGTCCCCAACTACCACGGCTCCTTCGGCTATGGCGACGCCTTCCTGCACAGCCTCTGCGGACACATTGGGGAGATTGAGGTGAAGGATGTGATGGACGCCGTTCATGTCACCCTCACAGCGCATCCATCGATGATCGATGCTTCCCGAGTGTACGTCATGGGCAGCAGCTACGGCGGTTTCATCGGACTCCACCTGCTGGAGAAGCACCCTTCTTCGTTTGCGGTACGAATTGGAGGCGATTGTTGAATGCAGGGAGCCATCTTGCGCAATCCCGTGGCGGACACGGTCACGATGATGACGAGCTCCGACATGGCCAACTGGATGCTGATTCTCGCGGGAATCATCCCATCCCAGCTTGCTTCCTCGGATGTGCTAGAACAGGCAGTGGATGGAAAGTACGAATACACGGAAGATGACCTGTGCATTCTACAACGAGTGAATCCTCGCAGAGAGGTTGACAAGGAATGCATCACTGATTCGGCTCATCGTTAGATTGCGGCTCCAATTTACTTCATACTGGGAGAGAAGGACTGCAGAGTGGTGAACCAGCAGACTCTCGAGGTGGTCCGCGTGCTGAGAGCCACACATCACAGAGTCGAGTGATTGCCGCTATCTAGTGTTATGGAATAGAGTGTACCTCAACCCCAAAGACGATCACTATCTCCGTTCCCCGTTTTCGAGGGAGCTGACCTGGATCATCCAACGACTGCACTTCCGTTCTTCTCTTTGTTGCACAAACACGAGAAAAGACAAACTAATACATCGTATCCCACTTGAGGCCGGTGTGGGTTCCGCGGGGTTTTACAATCTTGTCATAGTTCTTCATGATCTTGTCGTAAAGAGCAGCGTAGGTGTTGCGGATGTCGATCACATTCTGCGAAATCAGCAGCAGTCTACTCTTCACGCCATCCACCACCCCTACTCCTTGTTATCGAAGGAGCTCACGCCGCTGATGAAGTCCGCAACATGAGGATTGTTCAGACTCTGCGAATCAACAGGAAGAGCAACGTCTACACTCACAACGTACGATCCCCTCGTGGAGAAGTACTGGATCATGTCCGAAAGGATCTGACGCGCAGACTCGAGAGAGTCCGTGAGATCGCTCACGATTTCGTTTTGCACCTCCACGCCAAACGTGTTTCCGTCCTCTTTGCGCGGCTGGTTGAGCATGATGAAAAACCTACGCATCACGCACACCCCACACCTCCCACTTTACGGTAATAATGTAGTTGATCATATCCCACAGCTCCTGCTTTATCCGTTCAAGCAACTTGCAAATCTTCTAACCGTTAGGAAAAACGAAGAGGACGACTTCGTTGGAGGCGATCGTTGTCGATTCCATGTTCACGTCCGTGCTCACTTCCGAAATACTATCGAGAATCTCCTAAAAACGTGAGGAAGGGGAGATGGCTCCGTACCCTCGAAAAGTCGTTCAGAAACACCAGCTTCTTCGGCATTTCCACCTGCATGATGTTTTCGGCCTCCTCCCTCGTTCTCTCCACCAGCTCCTCGAACTCCTACACTCGCACTCTCTTCCCTCTTCCCACCTTCCTAACGCTCTGATCCATCTGGTCCATTGGAACGGATGCAACGGTTGAACAAACAAATCAATAATAGTCGCGATTATACTCATCTTCCTCCTTGTTGCGGGTGTACATCTTCTGGATTGCCGCCAGTCGCTTCTTGCTCTCTGCCTCCTTCCGCTTCCGCTCTTCCTCCTCCTTCGCCTTCAGCAGCGAATCCTCCGCCTCGATGGTGTTCACGATCACCGGCTTCTCCGGAGTCGAGTCCTCCTTCCTCGCCGTGAACCGGTCCATCTTCAGCAGCAGACTGTACTTCACATGACCGACATTGCCGGAATGCCCGTCGCTCACCGCCGCCTGTCGTTCCTTCTCCCGCGCCAGCTCCACCAGCCTCTTCTCATCGAACATGCCCCGAGCCTCCTCGCGCGCCGGACTCCGCGATCCGCTGCGCCGACCGTGTCGGTGGGAATGGCCTCTCTCACGACTGTCCTCGCGATGCCCTCGCGATCCACTGCGCGAGCGCGAGCGTGAATGCGATTCTCTGGAAGATCGAGATCGCGATCGCGATCGTGAGTGGGAGTGGGAGTGAGCATGGGCAGAGGACTGCGACTGGTTGACGAGCATGGGGTTCTCGCCCTTCATGAGGACGTGTCCGCGCGTGCGCACCTCCTTGTTGTTGTAGCCGTCGTACACCAGGTAGTAGGAGTTGGGAGACAGCACGCGCAGCACGCGGGCGGGGTACCACATCAGGTCCACACCGTAGAAGCCCATCACACTGTCGCCCTCGTGAATCTCGCCGGGCAGCACCTCGCGGTTGTCCAGCGCCTGCAGCTTCAGGATGTTCACGTCCCACTCGCGCTTCGCCGTCACGGGGATGATCGGCAGCATGATCGATTGGTACCGCTTGTTCTCGATGAGGTTCAGGACGAACTTGCCCATCGTCCTATTGATGAAGAACGAAGAGAAAACACACATGGGAGTCTCATCAGCGAAGGGGGCGAAAGACTGGCTCTCGTCGAAGTAGGGAGCGTAGAAGGGCCAGAGCTCGCGGGGCGGGATCGCGAGACGGATGTAGAGAAAGCCGATTCCACGGACGTAGGGCGATTCCTACAGATAAGGCTAAGCGAAGATTCATACGTCGTGGATCAGCTGGTTCAGCTCCGGATAGGTGATGCGCACCTTGGAGAGCTTATATAGGATGCAGAAGGCGGAAGAAGGATGGCGCGCAGAACCAACCACCAGCGGCTCCAAATTGTGTACCTCACGCTTGATCTCCTCAATGATGTCTTCAAAATTCATAATGTCCCTACGCGATAAGAAGCGAAGAATTTCATCTCTTACAGCACCTTAAAGAAGTATCTCGACTCCATGAGATTCGTCACCATGATTTCTCCGAGATTGAACTGCTCCGCGTTGCCATTACTATACGTTACGAATATGGAAGAAGTGGATACATGGGCACCTCTCCCTCGCGCTGTACATGCTGTGCAGCAAGTTTGGCGTTCAACTGGTTGCGATACTCGATAATCGCATTCTGACGATAAGCGTCTGCGGTATTAGGCATGGCTCACGATTTAAACCGATACGGCAACAAGAATAGAGTCCACGCCCAAACAGAAAGGAAGTGTTTGGTCCTCGCTCGCTTCCATTCCATTGTTGGTGTGGTTGTATGTGCTCTGAAAAGATGAAATGAAGAAAGGGAACAACACTCCATTCTTTCTCACCT
>OIWT01003371.1_pt1 | contig 14734 bp, 16 predicted proteins | sample 1587701 | NCBI WGS metagenome assembly OIWT01 (sample SAMEA3888904, study PRJEB22519) | human gut metagenome | biome: human gut; feature: human-associated habitat; material: faeces | place: Denmark | collected 2009
ACAGCTAAAGCACAGATGTATAAAGTGCTGCACGAGATAAGGGAAAATTTCTGAATACGCATATATGGAAAACAAAGTTCGACAAAAATAATTAAATTACCTAAATTTTCCAGTTACCATAACAATATAATCCATTTTTTGCATATTGTCAAGGAATATTTTGCAAAAATACCTAATAGGTACAACAATTAATATTAATATAATTTGGAGGTAAAACTATGAGCATTACAAAACAAAATAAAAAGGTAAAAATTGTAAATTTATCTATTTTAACTATTTTAATTTTTTCATTAAGTGTAATATGTATGAATAATGCAAATACCAAAGAAACAAATTCTAAAGAAATTAGTAACAATAAAATAGGTTGGGGAATAAAAAGAGAAGATAATCATGAGCAACCAGATGTGGGAACCAAAAACAAAGAAGTGTTAGAAAATAATAATGGAATATGTATGGGAAACAAAGATAAAAAATACATTTATATTACTTTTGATGAAGGATATGAGGCAGGATATACACCTAAAATACTAGATGTATTAAATGAAAACAATGTAAAAGGAACCTTTTTTATAACAGCACATTATTTGAATACACAAGAGGAACTTGTAAAAAGAATGATTGATGAAGGACATATAGTAGGAAATCATACTGTTAACCATAAAAGTATGCCATCATTAACAGAAGAGAAAGTAAAAAGTGAAATAATGGAATTGCATCAAACAGTAAATGAAAAATTTGGATATGAAATGAAGTTTATAAGACCGCCTATGGGAGAATTTAGTGAAAAAACATTAAATATAACAAGCTCATTAGGATACAAAACAGTAATGTGGTCTTTTGCATATAAAGATTGGGACGAAAAATCTCAACCACAACTAGAAGATTCTAAGAAAAAGGTATTAGAAAATGTGCATAATGGTGAAATAATGCTATTACATGCAAATTCCAAAACTAATACAGAAATATTAGATAGCATTATAAAAGAAATTAAAAATATGGGATATGAATTTAAAAGTTTAGATCAATTTGAAAAATAGGAGAGAGGTTATGAAAAAGAAAAATATAAGAAGATTAGATAGATTTCTTGAAATGCCACAAGAAATCTATACAAATAACCCAAAAGTAACAATAAATGGATTTGAAGAAATACTTATAGAAAATTATAAAGGAATACTAGAATATGAAGAATTTTTAGTTAGAATAAATACATATTTAGGAATAATAAATATTAATGGGTATAACTTAAACTTAGAAACAATGACAAATGATGATATACGAGTAACAGGGAAAGTTGAAAGTATAGACTTAGAAAGAACAATAGAATAAAAAAGGAGTTAATTATGATAATCAAAGTAATATTAAGTTATATAATTGGTTATGTAAAGGTTAAAGTAGAAGGGTATTACATAGAAAGATTTATAAACATTTGTACAAATAATAAAATAGTAATATGGAATTTAAAAAGAGATAAAAATGTAAATTTATATTTAAATGTAAGAACTAAAGATTTTAAGTATATGGTAGATGCAGCAAAGAAAACAAAATGTAAAATAAAAATATTAAAGAAAAAAGGCTTGCCATTTGTAATGCATAGATATAAAAAAAGAAAGTTGTTTGCAGCATTATTAATAATGTTAATAGTATTAATAGCTATAAGTTCGAATTTTATATGGAATATAGAAATTAGAGAAGAAAGTGGAAATGAAATAATAGGATTAACTCAAAATTTACAAGAATGTGGACTAAAAACAGGTATGCTAAAAAGTAAAGTAAATACAAAGGAAATAATAAATAACATTAGACTAAAAAGACAAGATATAGCATGGATGGGAATTGAATTAAAAGGAACAAACGCAATAGTAAAAATAGTAAAATCTGATAAAAAGCCAGAAATTATAGATGAAAATGAATACTGTAGCATTGTTTCAGACAAGGTAGGAATTATAACAAAAATAAGCGCTCAAAATGGAACTGCACAAGTAAAAGTTGGAGATACAGTAAATGTTGGAACAACACTAATTGCAGGATGGATGGAAGGAAAATATACAGGAATTAGATATGTGCATAGTAAAGGAGAAATACAAGCAAAAGTGTGGTATACAAAAAATAAAACCATAAATTTAAAGCAGGACGAAAAAAAAGAAACAGGAAATGTTGAAAATAAATATGCAATAAAAATTAATAATTTTGAAATAAATTTTAATAAAAGGGTTTCAAAATTTGAAATTTATGATACAATAAACGAAGAAAAAAAATTTAAAATGTTTTCAGACTTTTATTTGCCAATATCTATAATAAAAACAACAAATAAAGAACAAGAAAACATAAAAAAAACATATACAATAGAAGAAGCAAAAAACATAGGAGTAGCACAATTAGAAGAAGAACTACAAAACGAGATTGATAATAAAGAAAATATAGTAAATAAAAATATAAACGTATATGAAAATGAAGAAAATATTAAAGTTTATGTTACATATGAAGTTATTGAAGACATAGGGACAAAGGAAAAAATAATATTTTGAAAGGAAGAATTTTAATGGAAGAGAAAAGTTTAAGAATAACTGGAGCTAACACAACGTTTTTTAACAAAATAACAAAAACATTAACCAAAATGTTAATACCAACAAAAGTTGGAATTAACGGAATACTTATCTCAATAAAAAGAAACAATTTATTAAAAGCATTTGAAAGTTATAACACAGACAATAATTATAAAAAAGACGAACTAGAAAAAAAATATGATGCATCATATACAGTTTATTTAGAAGCATTAGATAAATATGTTATGGATTCAATTTATAAAAAAGTAAAAAATCAAACAGCATCAGAATTTGAAAAGAATGCATTGTCAAAATATTACGAAGTAACAAGTCTAAAAGAAAATGAGTATATGGAATACAAATACAGAAAACAAAAATACTTATTAGAACTTGACAACGAAGGTGTTCAAGTATCTGGAAAAGAAAAGGTAATACAAAAATATAATCAATTTTATATTTCAAAAATGGACACATTATATAAATCAATATTAAAAAATTACTCAATAAAATTAGCAGATTCAACAAATGTATATGACTCTTCTAAAGAATGGATATATACAAAAATATTTTATACATTAGAAGAGTACATACAAAATATATTACCACTAAAGTTAGAAAACAAAGGAGAGTACTCAGAAATTGTATCAGAGTACGAAAAATATGAAACATATACAGTAGGTAAACTAGATACAAAAGATAACATAGAAAAGAATATGATTTTACTAGGAATTAGTAGAAAGCTATTTACACATAGCTTGCCATTAGTTGTTGCAGAGCAATGTTATGAAAAATTATTAAAAGATGCAAGAGTATTAGTACAAGATACAAAAATTGCAGCAAAGAGAGAAAAAGCTTATACAATGCTAATGAACCTAATAGAAGACTACAACATAAAATTATTATCAACAAAGGTATATTGGGAAAGCCCTGCCAAAAGAGATGAATATAAAAAATTCTGGAGTAAATATAAACAAATTTCAACATTAAAAGAAGCGGACTTTGGAGAATACATAAAGCAAAAACAAATATTGTTTATAAAAGATGATATTAAAAAATTGCATAACACAAAAATAGACTATAGTAAAATTATAAAATATTATAAAAGAAAACTAGTAGACTATGGCGTTATGAAACAAATACAAAATTCCTATAAATCAGAAGGAAAATATACAAAAAATCAGGTGAAAGTATAATGTACGAAATAGTATATAATAATATAGAAGAAAATAGTAAATATGATGGAATTATAAAACCAGTAATAGAAACATGCTTTAAAGAAGAAAATTTAGAAAAATCCAAGTTATTAATTACAATAACATTAACAACAAAAGAAGAGATAAGACAAATTAATAAAAGATACAGAAATATAGACAAGCCAACAGATGTACTATCTTTTCCTATGTTTGAAAAGGACGAGCTTGACAGAAAAATAAAAGAAAACGACTTTATGCATGAGGATGTTTTAGGAGATATAATAATATCTATAGAGCAAGTAGAAAATCAAGCTAAAGAATATGGGCATAGTTTTGAACGTGAATTAAGTTATATGATAGTACACGGATTTTATCATTTAATGGGATATGACCATATAGAAGAGAAAGATAAAGAGAAGATGAGACCTAAAGAAGAAAAAATATTAAATATTTTAAATATAACAAGGAGTTAAAAATGGGAAAAAACAAAGGTAAAGTATTAATAGGAATATTAATTGCTATTATTATAGTATTTGGTGGTATTTTTGCCTATAAAATATTAAACTCAAAAAATGAAAGTAAAGAAGAAACATTTGCAGAGCAAGAAGATGATGTTTTAAAAGTAGGAATAGATGAAAAACAAGTTAAAATTTATCAAGGGACCCAAAGACCTATAGCTGTAATGATAGACAACCATTCAGATGCATGGCCACAAGCTGGATTAAATAAGGCTTATATGGTATACGAAATAATTGTAGAAGGTGGAGAAACAAGGTTAATGGCATTATTTAAAGGAGTAGATGTTTCAAAAATAGGACCTGTACGTAGTTCAAGACATTACTTTTTAGACTATGCAATGGAAAATGATGCAATATATGCACACTTTGGATGGAGTCCACAAGCAGAAAGCGACATAAAAAAATATAATATAAACAATATAAATGGAATAGTTGAAAGTTCAAAAACATTTTGGAGGGTTAAAGACAAATCTGCACCACACAATGCTGTAACAAGTACAAAAACATTACTTGAGGTTGCAGAAAACAAAAAGTATAGAACAAAATCAAATAATAAAAGTGTATTAAATTATAAAACAGAAGAAGTAAATTTAGAAGACGGAATAAATGCTGTAGATGTAACAATACCACATTCTAATTTACAAACAGTAAAATATAAGTATGACGAAGAAAATAAAGTATATAAAAGATATGCAAGAAATAAAGCTCAAACTGACTGGGATACAGGAGATGCAGTTACTACAAAAAACATAATAATAACAATGTGTGATAACTATACATTAACAGATAGTGAAAATAAAGGTAGACAAGGATTATATAATATTGGTACATTTGATGGATATTATATAACAAATGGAAAAGCAATAAAAATAAAATGTACCAAAAAAGCAAGAGATGAAAAAACAGTTTATAAAGACTTAAATGGACAAGAAATACAAGTAAATGATGGAAATACATTTGTTAATATATGTCCAAAAGATGCGAATTTAATAATACAATAAAAGGAGGAAGAATAAATGAATGTTTATGATACAGCAAATAGATTAGCTGCTGAAATAAAAAATTCAGAAGAATATGTTAATTTTAAAATGGCAAAACAAGCAATAGCATTAAAAGCAGATTTAAAAAAACAAATAGACGAGTTTGAATTAGCAAGATATGAAGCTCAAATACTTACAATGCAAACAGGAAAAGCTGACGAAGAAAAAATGAAAAAGGTACAAGAGCTATATGCAAAATTAATACAAGAAGATGATGCAAAAAAATATTTTGACGCAGAAATGAAATTTAATATTATAATAGCAGATGTAAATAAAATTATAGGAGAAAGTATAAAAGACCTAATGAATTAAAAAAAGTTTGGATTGTTAAATTTTTTATTGTCGAAGTTTAATTAAAACAAGGAGAATTTAATGGAATATTTAATTATATTAATAATATCAGCAATACTGTTAGTAACTTTAAAATTTATATTTGGTGTAAATATAAAACAAATAAAAAAGTTAGGAGACAATAAAGAATTAGACAATCTTACAAATAAGTTTCCAGATAATATAGCAATTGGAAAAAAATATTTACACAAACTAAACAATGAAAAAGTACAAATTGAGGAAAATAAAGAGAGTAAAACAAGTTTATATATTGCAATATCGAACAAAATAATAATAGCAAATTTAAAAAATAATTTTACAAGGATACAAACTATAGCACATGAATGTTTACATTCAGTTCAAGATAGAAAAATATTAATATTTAACAACATTTTTTCAAATATATATTTATTATATTTTGCAATAATATCAGTAACTGCAATATTTAAAAAATTGCCAAATAAATTAATGTTTTTAAATATATTTATAATTTTTGGTTTAATTTATTATGTAGTAAGATCATATTTAGAAAATGACGCTATGATAAAAGCAAGATTTTTAGCAAAAGAATATATGGAAGAAGAAAAAATACTAAGACAAGACGAAATAAATAAAATTATAAAAGAATACGATAAAATAAACAATATAGGAATAAAATGTGTAAATTATAACTTATTAATGGGAATATTAATAAAAATAATAATAATTTCATTAATATGTTGTATAAGATAGTTGCATTTTAAAAAAAATTGTGTTACAATATTCAAGTATTAAAAGAGAAACCGTAGGGAGGAATAATAAATGCAAATTGCAAAAACAATATTAACAGTAATATATTTTATTATAGCATTAGCAGTAATAATATTAGCATTAATACAAACAAAGGAAGATGCAGGATTATCTTCAACAATAACTGGATCATCAACAAATAACTTCTTTGAAAAAAATAAAGGTAGAACAAAAGAAGGAAAACAAAAAAGATGGACAATTATTTTATCAATAGTGTTTGTAATATTAACAATAATTCTGGGAATATTATATATGGCATAATAAAAAAGAGCGGTTTTTAAAAACTTGCTCTTTTAATTTTATAAAGAGGTATAAAAATGAAAGAAGAAAAAAATTTAGTAGAAGGAATATACAAAAAAAATTCAAAAGGATTTGGATTTGTTAAAGTTGAAAATGAAGAAAATGAAATATATATAGCTGGAAAAAATTGCTTAAACGCTTTAAATGAAGATGCAGTATTAGTAAAAATAATTCAAAAAGAAGGTAATGGTAAAAAAGCGGAAGGAAAAATAATTAAAATATTAAAGCACGAAAAAAATACTGTGGTAGGAATTTTTCAAAAAAGTAAAGAGTTTGGTTTTGTAGTTCCAGACAATAAAAATTTTGGAACAGATATTTATATTTCTAAAAAAAATTGGGGAAAAGCAAGAGATAATCACAAAGTATTAGTAAAAATAATTAAATATCCAAAAAAAGGAAAAAATGCAGAAGGAAAAGTAATAGAAGTAATAGGAAATGTTAATGAAGCAGGAGTTGATATGCTATCATTAATTAAAGAATATAATTTACCTTCTAAATTTCCAAAAACAGTTGTAGAAGAAGCAAAAAAATGTGGAAACAAAATAGACAAAAAAGATATACCAAATAGAGTAGATTTAAGAGATAAAACAATATTTACAATAGATGGCGAGGATGCTAAAGATTTAGATGATGCAGTAAGAGTGGAGAAATTAGAAAATGGAAATTATAAATTAGATGTTCATATAGCAGATGTTAGCTATTATGTAAAAGACGGAAGCTTGTTAGACCAAGAAGCATTAATAAGAGGAACAAGTATATATATGCTAGGAAGAGTTATTCCAATGCTACCACGTGAATTATCAAATGGAATATGTAGCTTAAATGCAGGTGAAGATAGATATACTTTATCATGCACAATGGAAATAAACAAAAAAGGCAAAGTTGTATCTAGCAAGGTATATAAAGCAATTATAAATGTTACAGAAAGAATGACATATAAAGATGTACAAAAGATATTAGATAATTCAGATAAAAAAGTAACAAAAAAATACGAAAAATATATAAACGACTTTAAATTAATGGAAGAACTAGCAATAATTTTAAAAAACAGAAGAATGTTAAATGGATACTTAAATTTAGATATACCAGAAAGTAAAATAGAATTAGATAAAAATGGAAGAGCTATAAATATATACAAATATGAAACAAGTTTTGCCAACGAAATAATAGAACAATTTATGCTTACAGCAAATGAGACTATAGCAGAAAAATTTTATTGGTTAAAGGCTCCATTTATTTATAGAGTACACGAAAATCCGGACTTAGAAAAAGTACAAGAATTAAATAAATTTTTATTTAATTTTGGTTTAAAAATAAAAGTTTCAAACGAAAATATTTATCCAAAAGAATTTTCAAAAATTTTGGATAAAGTAAAAGGAAAACAAGAAGAAAAAGTAGTTTCTAATTTAATTTTAAGAACATTAAAAGTTGCAAGATATGAGGCCGAAAATAAAGGACACTTTGGAATCGCAAGTAAATATTACTGTCATTTTACATCACCAATAAGAAGGTATCCAGATTTATTTATTCATAGAGTAATATCTAAATATTTAGAAAAAAATTATGATATTACAGAAAAGTTTATAAATGAATATACTGTAAAATCAGAAAATGATGCTAAACAATCTTCTGAAAGAGAAAAAATAGCAACAAAAGTAGAAAGAGAAAGTCAAGACTTAAAAAAAGCAGAATATATGGAAGGTAAAATAGGACAAGTATATAAAGGAATTATCTCTTCAATAACTCAATTTGGTGTTTTTGTAGAATTAGAAAACACAGTAGAAGGTTTAATTAGATTTGAAAATTTAGGAAATGAATATTTTATATATGATGAAGAAAAAAAGCAATTAATAGGAGAAAAAACTAACAAAATATATAAAATAGGAGATAAAGTAAAAATTAAGGTTATTTCAGCAAGTAAAGTTTTAAGACAAATTGATTTCGCACTAGAACCTTAATTTTATACAATATCTCATAAACATTAACGAATAAACATAATAATATTTGAATAAATAAGTGTAAAGGTAGAGAAAACAATAATGCTGATTCCCCCAGTTTTGTTTTCTCTTTGTTTTATTTCATAAATTCCATAAAAAACAGTTTTAGTAAATATATATAAACTTATAAACAAAAAAATAATATTAGATATTATTATATTCAAAGTAAATATCCTCCTAACTTTCTACAATTAACATACCAGATGTTATATAAGTTTTTATATTAACATCAAAAAAAGCATTTTTATAATTATCTAGCCATTTATAATCATTCCATTCATTTGTTGTTTTAAAATTAGGTAAAGCATACCTTCCAAAAGAAAAAATATCAGAATTATATTCTTTTGCTGTTTTATATAAAAGACTAGAAAATGTTGATTCTAGATATTTATTACAACTATTAGAAAGAATATTAAAAGTTTCAGAACTTAAATAATTAGAGTTATCTGTTGCAGAATATACTTTGCCAGCAAATTTTGCATTAATTTTTATATGAGGTGAAGAAGTAGAAGTATCAACTTCAATAGAATGCGATATATAAGGAGTAAAATGAATGTCAATAATATTTTCTTCATTTGTAGGGTCAGGAATTGAAACTAAAAAACTTTTAATTTCATTTTTTATTGCTAAGAAGGATAAGGTTTCTAAAGCATTTAACTCTCCTACTAATCTATCACCCTTAAAAACAGCAAGTCCCATGTTTTCGGATCCGTTTTCACCTTGAATTGTGGTATTGTTTGCAATTATATTAGCATCTTTTTGAATATTGTTATTCGAAGAGTCTAAATTTGTATTAGTATTATTTAAACCACCCAAAATTGCATATGGCTGACCGTCTTTGCTAGAAAGAGCACCAAAAAAATCACCAACACTAGAATTTGGTATATAACCAGTATATTTATTAGAATTAGATATTAATTCATAATATTTCGAAACTAAGTTTTCTAGTTGAGGAGTAGTTTGTTCTATATATGTTTTTGCTTCGCACTTACTAACTATAATTTTTGCAGAAGGTCTTACCTGAGAATTATTAATTAAAGTATATATTTCGTTAGAAATTCCTTGGCTTGCAACTTCTTCAGAAAAAATAAATACTTTGCAATGTGAAAGGTTAACTTCTTTTGCTAAATAACCATCTAATAAATTAATTGCACTACTTAGTGATGAGGCCTCTACAGAGTTTACAATATTAGGACTTTTTTCTTGTGAACCAGATCCAGAACCAGATTCGGATACTGGAGCAGAAGTAGAAAGTTGAAATGTAACTCTAAAAGTATTGTTTGGAGTGGTATCTACTCCTAATGCTAAAACATAGGCTAAATTGTCTATATTTAAAGTTGAATATGAGTTGGAAAAAGCCATTATAAATAATATTATTAGTAAAAATATAAATATTTTTTTTAATAATTTAACCATTGTGGTCTGCCTTTCTAATTAATTTTTTATTTTTTAAATTTGCAAATATTAAAATGAGTAAACTAACTATAAAAACTAAAGCTAATACAAAATATGGATATACTCTAATTTCTAAATTTCCAGATATAGAATAGTTTTCAGGTGTCATAGTAATTGCAAATATTAAGAGTAAAGATATATTTATTAATTCATTTCTATTTTCAATATTTGTCATTTTTTGAAATATTCGTATACTAAATTGCATTGTACAACTTAAATAACAAGCAAATGCTAAAATCCAGCACAATAAAAATACAGACTCTAACCTTTGAAAGAAATTTCCAAATTCAATATATCTAGTAGCTGTGTATAAAGGTGTAACTTCATTTTCTGTAATAAAAAATGAAAACATAAATAACAATGTTGCTATACATAAAATTAAATATATAGAATAGATTATAATAGATATTACACAAACTTTTTTAAACTTTTTAGGCTCTTTTAACATTGGTGGGATAAAATATAAGCATACTATTCCACTAAAAGATGATAAATTTATAAGTCCTAATCCAAAAGTGTGAAATATTCCTTCACCAAAAATTGGAAATATTCTTTGAGGTACAAATTTATTAAAGTTAGTAAAAAATAAGAAAAGAACGCTAACAAAAAATATAGGTAATATAAGAGCATTTGTTTTTATAATAGAGTTAAAATTAAATCTGTTAGCAACAGATAAAGCAACAACAAATAATAAAACAATATATTTTAAACTAGTCATTGGAAAATATATAATCTTTAAACTTTCGCAGAAGTTTCTAAGTAAAATACTAGATGTTGTTATAAAATAAATAATAAAAATTATACCAATAATATTTTTTAAAGTTTTTCCACCTAGAAACTCTGAAACATCAATTATATCTGAATTAGAGAAATTTTTAAAAAGTCTAAATATTACATAACTAATTAAAATCGCAATTACACTAACATAAACTATGTTAAGAAGAGTTGCTGATTTTGAAAATGCTAATATAGTTCTTGGAAGTGATAAAATAGTATGTGTTACAACAATTGTTAAAGCTAACATTATAGCCTCAACTGAATTAATTTTTGTAGTGTTCATATATAAATCCTTTCTTTAGTTTTTATAAAAATTAGGAGAAAACTTCCATTTCATTGAAATTTTATCTTGGCTTTTTTCCACTTTTGGTGACACATAAGGTGGGCGATACTCTCTTTTCCATATAGGTGGTAAAAAGTAGCCATTTCCTTCAGAGTTAATAGGAGGAGCTAAAGGAGCCATAAAAGGAACGCCAAAAGATTTTAGGTTACAAAGAATGCAAATATATACAAATAGTCCTAAAGATATGCCTAAAAATCCTGCCATAAAACCTAATAAAATGAATGCAAATCTAAAATATCTTAAGTGGAACCCAAATGAAAAATCAGGTATTGTAAGAGATGAAATTCCAGTAATTGCAACTACAATTATTAAAATAGGACTAACAATTCCGGCACTAACTGCGGCCTCTCCTAAAACCAATGCACCAACAATTCCGAATAGTAGGACCAATTGGTGAAGGTACCCTTAGGCCAGCTTCTCTTATAAGTTCAAAAGCACCTTCCATTAACAAAATTTCTAAAATTATAGGAAATGGAACATTTTCACGAGAAGCTAAAATGGAAAATAGTAAACTTGTTGGTAATATTTCTTGGTGAAAGCTAGTTATTGCAACATATAGTCCAGGTAAAAGCAGTGTAATAAAAGATGAAATTATTCTAAGAATACGTAAAAAATTTGCAAAACCAGTTTTTAAATTAGTATCTTCAGGTGAAGTTAAAAAGTCAATACAAGTGGCAGGAAGAATTAATGCATATGGAGTTCCATTTACAATTATAACAACCCTACCATTTAAAAGATATTTTGTAGCTTTGTCAGGTCTTTCAGTATAAAGAATTTCAGGAATCCCTAAAATATTTGTATCACAAATTAATTGTTCTAACTCACCAGAAGAAAGCAAAGAGTCAATTTCTAAATTATTTAATCTATATTTAACTTCATTTACTAAATCTGAATTTGTAATATTTTGAATGTAACAAACTGCACACTTAGTTTTTGTTATATTTCCAATCTCTATGTTTTCTATAATTAGATTTTCATTGTTTACTATACGTCTAATTAAAGAGGTATTAGTTCTTAAATTTTCAACAAAAGCCTCATGAGGACCCTTAATTACTATTTCATTATTTGGACTATCAACACTTCTTTGTTTAAATCCTTTAACATCTATGTCAAAGGCTACATTTAAAGTATCAACAAATAATGCACAATTTCCAGAATTAATACCAGAAAAAATCTTGCCAAATTCTTGCACCTGGTTAACGCTGTTTTGTGGCATTAAACAATCCATTAAATAATCAGATAAATTGAATTTTTTCACTTTTCTAACTGTTATATTATTAGTAACTGCTTCTGAAATAATTCTATCTTGGCTTCCTTCAAATAAATTATTTTTATTTCTCATCATTAAAGGTTTTAAAACAAAATCGTTTAAAGTAGGAGAGTCAATCATTCCGTCAATATAAAGTAAAAATGCACTATATTGTTTTCCACGAGCATTTAAAGTAAATTCTCTTACAATAATATCGCTATTAATTAGAGTATTATATTTTGTTTTTACAAAATCTAAGTTGACTTTTATACCTGTAAAAATATTTTTTACATTATCCAAATTATCTTCACAAGAGCCCTCTGGAGTATAGTTGGATTCATCAGGAAGACTAAAACTATAGGACTTTTGTGGAGTATAAGAAAATACGTTATTTATAACTTTTTTTAAATTCATAAATTTACCACCATAATATTTTTTTATTATTATTAGTAAAATTTTTATAATTATACTAGTTTTTACAAATTAAAAATGTTATAATTTGAGTAAATTATTAAGGAGACAATATATGAAAAGTAAGTTTGCAACCATAATAATGTCTATAATAATAATAATTATAGGTGTTATAGGAATATTTGGAATAATAGTACTACAAGAATTTTACCAAATAGATATATATGATGAGGTTGAAAATTTTGTAACAGACTTTAGTACAATAAATAATGAAGACAATTTAACACAAAAAATAGAAGCTCCCCCAATAATACAAGAGCAATTAGATGGAGTGGAGTCAACATTAAATAATATAAAAAATGTAGATTATACCAATATAAAAGTAAATAAACATTTTTATAATCAATTAAGGGAAGAGTCAAAAATTTTATATAAAGCATTCGAAAGCAATAAAGAAAACATGAAAACAGGAACATATAAAATAGAATTTGGAACAGCATTTACTACATTACTTTCTAAGAAAAATGGGCAAGATCTGTTGAGGGACTATTATCAATCTGCAATTGAAGCATATACGCATGATAATCCAGATGTTTTTTATTTGGATGCACAAAAAATGTATTTAAATGTTGAAACAATAACAAAAGGATCAAATGTAACATATAACGCTTATATAAATAGTGGAAATGAGCAAAATTACTTAGTAAATGAATTTAACACTAAAGAAAAAGTTGACAATGCAATAGCTAAATTAGAAAATATAAGAAGTGTTGTTATACAAAATAAACAACAAACAACCTATGACAATATAAAAATGGTTCATGATTATTTAGTTCAAACAATAGAGTACGAAAGCACAATATCTAAAAATAATATTTATAATATATATGGAGCTTTAATAAATAAAGAGTGTGTATGTGAAGGGTATGCTAAAAGTTTTAAATATTTAATGGATGGGTTAAACATTCCTTGCTTAGTAGTAAGTGGAAAAGCTACAGACTCACAAGGCAAAATAGAAAATCATGCCTGGAACTATGTAGAAATTAATGGAATGTGGTATGCAGTAGACACAACGTGGGACGATCCGGTAATAATAGGAAATGGTAAAATTTCAAATACTAGAAAATATAAATATTTTTTAGTAGGAGAAGATAAAATTAATGTTGACCATATACCAGAAGGAAAGTTCACTGAAAAAGGTAAAGAGTTTTTATATCCAGAATTAAGCAAAGAAAGTCATATTAAATAATAGGAGGAATAATAGGAGTGAACGAAAAAAATTATAAACGAAAAAATTACATAAATTGGGATGAATATTTTATGGCAATTGCAAAACTTTCTGCGATGAGAAGTAAAGATCCATCAACACAAGTAGGGGCCTGTATAGTAAGTGATGACAATAGAATTTTATCAAGTGGTGTAAAATATAGTAAAATAAATGTAGAAAATGGGAAAGAAATAAGTTTAAAATTTTAATAATGATTGACTATGAAGAATAATAAATGTTATACTAATGAAAAGTAGAAAAGAGGGAAAAAATGAAAAAGGTAGTAAGTATATTAATATTTTTGGCAATAGTGTTAATAAGCATTTATTCAAATGCAATGACAATAGTTTTAGATCCAGGACATGGTGGAACTGATTCAGGAGCAATAGAAAATGGAATTTATGAGAAAGATGTAAATTTAAAAATTGCTAATTATTTAAAGGAGTATTTGCAACAATATAACAATGTGGATTTAGGTCAAGTTTTTAGACACATTTTTCCACGAATTTTTATAGATTTATC
>OIWT01003373.1_pt1 | contig 14732 bp, 11 predicted proteins | sample 1587701 | NCBI WGS metagenome assembly OIWT01 (sample SAMEA3888904, study PRJEB22519) | human gut metagenome | biome: human gut; feature: human-associated habitat; material: faeces | place: Denmark | collected 2009
GGGCGGCCGCTCCCCGGCGGAGGCGAAGAAGAGCGCGTCGCAGCGGCCGTTGAAGCCCGTGCGGTCGTGGAGGGCGACGCGGCAGGCCCCCGCCTTGAGCGTCGCCTCGCCGGCGCGCTGCCAGTGCCAGTCCGCCCCCTCCGTCCCCAGTTCCGCGCTCGTCCACACGGGTGTCCCCGTCCCGCGCAAGACGACCTGGAAGCGGCCGGCCGCGCCGCCCGTCCAGGGCGCGTTCCAGTTGCGCGTCCGCGCCCAGACGGCGTAGGTGCCGTTCGACGGGATCTGCACCGTCGTCTCGGCGTCCGCCACGGGCACGCCGTACCCGTGGGCCATCAGATAGCTCGACCCTTCCTGGCGGATGGACTGCGTCTCGACCGTCCACCCGCCGAGCGTCGCGAAGCTTTCCGCCTCCACGTGCAGGGTCGCCGCCCGCGCCCACGCGCCCGCGAGCAGGGCAAGGCCCGCCGCGGCCATTTTCGCCTTCGTCTTCATGTGCCGTCCCTTCCTGTCTTTAACCTTCAAGAGGATAGCACACGCCCCCCTCGCGGGGGAAGGAGAAAGGACGCTGCACCCATCCACTTTTCCGCCGCGCCACCGGAAAGGGCCGCGTGCTTTCGCGCACGACGAGCGGCGCGTTGAGGAACGATTCGCGCGCGGGCGCATCGGGATGGGCCATGCGGAAGAGGAGCGTCTCGAAGGCGAGGGCGGCCAGCTCCTCGCAGGGCTGGTGCATCGTGGTGAGGCGCGGCGTCGCGAGCGCGGCGTAGTTCACGTCGTCGAACCCCGCCACCGCCACGTCGTCCGGCACGCGCACGCCGAGCGCCGCGAGGGTCTTCATCAAGAGCACGGCCTGGCGGTCGTTGTAGCAGGCGAGGGCGTCCGGACGGTACCGGCGCAGGAAGCGCCGAACGGCGGCCGCGTCGTCGGGCTCGGCGAGGAGGGCCTGCCCCGCGAGGGCCAGCCCTTCGCAGGCGGTCCGCACGCCGAGGTAGCGTTCCTGGACGCAGGGCGCGCGGTCCGCCTGCATGAGGTAGGCGATGCGCTTCGCCCCCGTCGCGCGCAGATGGGCCCCGAGGCGGCGGCCCGCGTCGAAGTGGTTGACGGCGACGAGGTCGTAGCCGCTCCGCTCCGGGGCGTTGACGATGTCGCTGTCGAGGAGGACGAGCGGCACGCCCGCCGCATCGAAGAGGGAGGCGATCTCGCGGTTGACGTCCCCCGCCTCCCGCACAAGCTCGACGGGCTGGAAGATGACGCCGTCCACGCCGCCCCAGGCGAATTCGCGCGCCTGGCGGATGACCTGTTCGACCCGCGCGCGGTCATCGGTCCCGCCCACGTCGGCGAAGAGGAGCGTGTAGTCGTGCGTCTGGCAGAGATGGGAAATGGCGCGCGCGATGGGGGAGAAGATCTCGCAGTAGCCGGAGCCGTGGACGATCAGCCCCAGCTTGCGCGACGCCCCGCGCTTCGTGACGAACGTGCCGCGCCCCTGCTGGCGGGAGACGAATCCCGCCCGTTCCAGCTCCGCGAGGGCATGCTGCACGGTGTTGCGGGAGAGGCCGAAACGGCGAATCAGCGCCCGTTCGCTCGGGAACGGCGCATCGATGCCGTACTTCCCGTCGAGGATGCCGCGCTTCAGCGCCTCGACGAGCGTCCGGTATTTGGGGTCGGTCATGCCCACTGGGTCTCCTGATCGGATTCCATGATAGCAAATCTCCCCCGCTTCATGAAACGAAACCGCACTGCACCCATCCACTTTTCCCCACGGGACGCCCACGGAACGACATCGGGGACGCCCACATGTACGCGGGCCGCCGGGGACGTCGGCCCCTACCACGTTCCACACCACACCCCCATGGTAGGGCGCGACGTCCTCGGCGCGCCGCGCCCACGGGACGCCCACGGGACGACATCGGGGACGCCCACGGGCGCGCGGGCCGCCAGGGACGTCGGCCCCTACCACGTTCCACACCACACCCCCATGGTAGGGCGCGACGTCCTCGGCGCGCCGTTGCCCACGGGACGACATCGGAAACGCCCACGTGTACGCGGGCCGCCGGGGACGTCGGCCCCTACCACGCACCGCGCCACATCCGCACACGCACACCGCGCGCCGCACACGCACGCCACGTCCGCACACGCACGCCATGCGCGCACCTGGTAGGGCGCGACGTCCTCGGCGCGCCGCGCCCACGGAACGCCCACGGGACTACATCGAAAACGCCCACGGGCACGCGGGCCGCCGGGGACGTCGGCCCCTACCACGTTCCACACCACACCCCCATGGTAGGGCGCGACGTCCTCGGCGCGCCGCGCCCACGGAACGCCCACGGGACGACATCGCAGACGCCCACGGGCGCGCGGGCCGCCGGGGACGTCGGCCCCTACCACGCACCGCGTCATGTCCGCACACGCACACCGCGCGCCGCACACGCACGCCATGTCCGCACACGCACGCCATGCGCGCGCCTACCTTGTCAGCGGATCGAGACCTTGATGGGGTTCCGCAATGCGGTCGCGAAGTCGCGCACGAGGGCGTGCCACGCCTTTGCGTCCTTCACGGCGCCCGCGCCGCTCCAGGTCGCGCCCGCCCAGTAGCCGAGCGACGTGCGCCCGGCGGACGGGAAGAGGTATTCGCAGCCGAGCGCGTCCGTCGCCGTCGCCGCCGGGGCGTCGGCGGGGTCGAGGAGGACGGCCGTCGCGATCGAGCCCGTGTCCGCGCCATCCACGCCGTCCGGCTCCCAGTTCGCGATCCAGCCCGCCGCGAGGTCGCGCGCGATCTGGCCGTCGTGCTGGCGCGCCGCGCCGCAGTCGAGGCCGGGCCCCACCTGCACGCCTGCAGGCGCCTGGCCCCGGAAGCGCGGACGGTAGTGCGCGAAGAAGTGCCCCCGGTCGAGCGTCACGCGGCGCGTCTCCTCGCCGAAGCCGCCCCACGCGGGATAGGTCAGCTCGAACTCCGTGCGCACGGGGCCGCACTGGATCATCTTCGCCTTCGACCAGTTGACCGAGAACGCCCAGCCGTCCGCGCCGCGCGCGCCGAGGCCGCCGCAGCCCCGGCTCGGACCGACCTTGTAGTTGTCCATGCCCTCGCCGTGGTCCCTGTGGTACGAGCCCTCGCCCGTGCGCTCCACGAACCAGCGGTGCAGGACCGGGTAGGGGACGCACTTGTTGATGATGTCGATGCCGCTTGAGACGAGCTTCTGCCCGGCGGGCGCGGGCTGCATGATGACGGGCCCGTAGGCGCGTGCGCCGAAACGGTCGTTCTCCCACGCGAAGTCGTCCATGCGCTCGGGCAGGTACTGGCTCCAGCAGACAATCGAGAGGTCGGCCTGGGGCAGCGAGGCGTCCGCGAGGATGCGGAATGTGCGCGTCTCCTTCGCGGCGAGCGCCGTCGAGAAGAGGAGCGCACCCCTCTTCGCGTCGTCCTGGAAGGCGACGGGCACGCACGCGGCGACGTCCCACACGCGCACCGCCGTGTCGCCGGGCCGGAGGCCGAGGTCCGCCCACTTCACGCTCACCGTCTCCGCCGGGCGCGCCACGTCGAGCGGGTTCTCCACCACGACGGTCTTCCCGCCCGCCGGCGGCGACATCGTCGTGCGCGCGACGAGCTGGTCGACGGCGGTGAGGTACACCTCCATGTTGCCGCGCGCGTTGTTCGCCGTCGAGATGACCCAGCGCCCGTCGCCGCTGAAGTGCGGGTGCGGGTCGGGGTGGAGGCGGCTCTGGTGCGATTCGGGCATGAGCGCGGGGCGCGTCGCGTAGACCTCCACCGTGCGCTGCGTCGCGCGGTTGTAGAACTTCACGTTCCACGTGCAGCCGCGCCACCACTTCGCCGGCGCGACGTCGTAGACGACGTACTTCTTGTCGGCCGAGAGCATGTTGTGGCGCGCCTGGCGGTCCGGGCAGAAGCACTCCTGGCGGCCCGCGGCGAGGTCGGCGAGGGTCTGGTGGTAGACGCCGCCGCCGCACCAGCTGAAGCCCTGCCCGTCGTCGTCCCAGATCTCGTGCGAGGCGTAGTTCTTCTTGCGCGCCGGCACCATCTCGCGCGAGCCGTCGGGACGCACGAGCCACATGCGCGGGTACCAGCCCGTCTTCTTGCGGTAGGCGCGGGCGTCCGGCGTGTACGCCGCCCGTTCCCACGCGCACATCGCGAGATCGTCCCGCGCCGGGTTGATCTGGCCGTGGTTCGCGTAGAACGGCGTCTCGCCCCAGCGCGTGTAGCGGCCCGTCGCGAGTTCCAGGACGCCCTGCACGTAGTTCGTCACGTTGCCGGGGCGGATGAGGCACGAGTCGAGAAACGCCTTCGTGCGGTCCGCCGTGAGGGTGAGGTGCGTGAAGGGGTAGCGGATGCGCGTTCCCTCCGTCAGAAGCTCGGCGGGGTAGTCGCAGAGCTTCGTCTCGGCCGCCGGCGCGCGGAAGTCGCGCCGGTAGAACGCCTGGTTGCGGAAGTAGACCATGTAGTCGTCCTTCACGTCGACGAACGGGATCTGCCCGTCCACCTCGGGAAGCTCGACCAGCTCGTCCTTCAGGAAGTCGACGAGGGCCTTGTGCTTGCGGTTCGCGGGGGCCTTCTTGAGCGGCCGCCCCTGCGCGTCGAAGTCGTTGAGGCGCTCGTTGCGCGAGACGTCCACGAGGAGGAAGCGCCCGTCGGCCGTCATCGACTTCGCGGTGAAGTAGAGGGACTGGACGTTCCGTTCGACGCCGAGCGAAAGCGCATACGAGACGACGCCCGAGACGGGGTCGATGCGCTTCTCGAAGTGCTTCGAGGTCGCCGGCGTGCGCAGCCCCTCCAGCCGCCCCGCGCCCGTCTCCAGCAGCACGGAGGCGATCCAGAGCATCGGCGCCTGGCCGTGGGGGTCGCCGTTCACGCGCGGCCGGTCGAAGTAGTACTGGAGGTCGTCCTTCTTGCCGGTCCCCACGCACACGTCGGAGATGTTCGCGAAGGCGTCGAGCCGCGCGCAGAGCGCAAGCCAGGCCCGGCGCGCCGCCGGGCCGTACTGCGCCGGGTCGAGCCAGCCGCGCGCGACGCCCGTCGCGAACGCATACGTGAACATCGCCGTGCAGGACGTCTCGCCCCAGTTGCGCGGGTCCGCCGGCATGTCCACGAGCTGGCTCCAGAGGCCGTCCGGGCGCTGGTACTTCAGGAGCGTCGCCATCATCGCGCGGTAGCCTTCGAGGATGCGCGGGCGGTGTTCGCTGTCCTCCGGCAGCCGGTCGAGGACGAGCGCCATGCCGGCGGCCATCCAGCCGTCGCCGCGCCCCCACACGTACTTCACGTCGGGCGCGTGGTAGAAGAGGCCCTTCGCCGGGCCGTCCTTCAGCTGCAGCTCGTCGAGGTAGAGGCACATCTCGCGCGCCGCGCGGTCGATGTAGGCGCGCCTGCCCGTCGCGCGGAACGCCTGGCTCTGGAGGACGGTGATCATGTACATGTCGTCGATCCAGAGGCGCGTCTGCGGCGTGTAGCCCTTTGCCCAGTAGGCCTCCTGCACCTCCTTCGGCGGCGCGTGGCGCTCCTTGATCGTCCCCTCGCAGGGCGGCGTCCACTGCGTGTCCGCATAGAAGCTGCCCATCTCCAGGCAGCGCGGATCCTTGTTCGCGAGGTAGATCTCGTAGGGCAGCGCGCCGAAGATCGTGTCGTCCACGTGGTAGGGGCGCGAACAGCAGCGGTTCTTGGGCCGCCCCGGCAGGAAGTCGTCGAAGAGGCGGATGAGCTTCGCCTCGCGGGCCCGGTCGCCGTCAAGGCGCGCACAGGCGAGCGCGTTCACCCAGAGGGAGACGACGGAATACTGCACGGAGCGGTTCCAGCCGTAGCCCTCGTTGCCGTGGTAGCCCTTCGGGCGGTAGTTCTCGGGGCGCGTGGAGAGGAACTGGTCCGTCACCCTCCGCGAGACCGTCCCGGGGTCCGTGCCCTCGGGCAGGTTGCTGAAGTACGGCGCGAGCGGCGAGCCCGCCCCGCACACGGCGACCACCACGCCGGCGGCCACGGCAATGAGATGCTTTATGTTCATGGTTGGCAGTATAGCATAAATAGCATCTGGACAGAACGGCCATTTCGGTCCGCGAAGCGGTCGTCGATGTGGTACAATATCCCGCGTGACCCGTGAAAACCTGAACATCCTCGCCGCCGTCGCCCCGTTCGCGACGTGGATTGCGCTCCAGACCCTGCTGCCCGCGACGGCCGGGGCGTACGCCGTGCGCACGGTGGCCACGTTCGGCGTGCTGCTGGCCGTCCTGCCGCGTCTCCGCCGCATCTGCCCGCTCGGCGCCGGCACCCCGCGCGCGGGGCTCGCCCAAGTCGCCTGGGGCCTCCTCGGCGGCCTCCTCGTCCTCGCCCTCTGGACCCTTCCCGAGGCCAGCGTCTTCTACCGCACCTGGTTCGTCTGGCCGCTCGGCTCCCTCCCTGCGGAAGCCGCCGCGCCCTCGCCCTATTCCCCCGCCGTCTGCGGCTGGCCCCTCACGCTCGCCAAGCTCGCGGGCAGCGCGTTCGTGATCGCCCCCGTCGAGGAGGTCTTCTTCCGCTCGTTCCTCTACCGTTGGCTCCAGCGCCACGACTTCGTCGCCGTACCCTCCGCGCGCTTCGACCTCTCCGCCCTCCTCTGGACCGTCCTCCTCTTCACGCTTGAACACGACCGTCCGCTCGCCGCCGCTCTCTGCGGACTCGTCTACGGCCTTCTCTTCATCCGCTGCGGTCTCCTCTCCGCCCTCACCGCCCACGTGACGACCAATCTCCTTCTCGCCCTCTACGTCATCGCCTGCGGCAAGTGGGCGTTCTGGTAAGACCGAACCGCCCCCTTCCCATTTCCCCCACATGGCCGAACACGACGAGATCCGGACGTTCACGATTCCCGAAACGGGAATCGAACGGCTTGACGTCTGGTTGACCGAACAGTGCCCGGACTTTTCCCGTGCCCGCGTGCAGGGGCTCCTGAGGACCGGGCGTGTGACGGTCAACGGCACGGTCACGCCGCGCGCCACCGCCCGGACGAAGCCCGGCGACGTCGTTTCGCTCGCCATCCCGCCCCCCGTTCCCGCCGTTCCCCAGCCCGAGGCGATTCCGTTCACGGTCCTCTACGAGGACGACGACCTCATCGCCCTCGACAAGCCCGCCGGCCTCGTCGTCCACCCCGCCCCCGGACACCTCACCGGCACGCTCGTCAACGCCCTTCTCCACCACTGCCCCGCCCTCTCCGGCATCGGCGGCGTCGCGCGCCCCGGCATCGTCCACCGCCTCGACCAGGACACCTCCGGCGTCATGGTGGTCGCGAAGTCGCAGCGCGCCATGGATGCCCTCACGCGCGCATTCGCCTCGCACGCGAACATCCGCAAGACCTACCTCGCCCTCGTCCACGGCATTCCCTCGCCCCCCGCCGGGCGCATCGAGAACCTCATCGGGCGCTGCCCCTTCGACCGCAAGAAGATGGCCGTCGTCGAACGCAACGGCAAGCGCGCCGTGACGGCGTACAGGAGGATCGAAGCGCATCGGGACTCTCCGCTCTCCCTTGTCGAATGCGAAATCGAGACGGGGCGCACGCACCAGATCCGCGTCCACATGGCCTCCACGCTCGGCTGCCCGATCGCGGGCGATGCGGTCTACGGCCGCCCGGGCTGGGACCGGAAGCTCACGCCCGTCCCCGCCCGCCAGCTGCTCCACGCCTGGCGCCTCGCCCTCATGCACCCCCTCACGCACCGGCCGCTCGTCTTCGAAGCCCCCCTTCCCGCCGATTTCCAGCCCTTCCTCTAACCCTCCCGCTAGCGGGACTGGTCACGGTCGAGGCCGGGCATGCCGCGCGCGCCGAGCGGACCGCCGTCCGTCGCGAGGTCGCTTCCGAAACTTCCCGGCTTGAGCCGGTAGTCGCGCTTCGCCTCGTCCACGAACTGGGGCTCGCCGTAGACGCTCCCCCGGTCGAGGCCGAACTCGGCCTGGTAGCGCGCAAACTCGGCCGCGCCCGCGCCCCACTTCCCCGGTTCGAGGCGGATCTTCGGGTTCCCCGAGCGGCGCTCGCGTCCGTTCACGTGGTATTCGCACACGAGGTTTTCGGGGATCCAGTAAAGGTTGCGGTCCATCTCAAGGCCATCGCGCGCGGCGGGGTCCTTCACGCGCCAGTCGTTGAAGAAGCGCGTGGAGCGGTCCGTCGTGCGCACGAAGAGGTTGTTCCGCACGACGAAGTTCGTCGTGGGCGCGGCGTTGTCGTAGAACATGAGGTGCGCGCCGTTCGGGTTCGGGCGCTGGTCGTGGCTCCAGCAGAACCCCGCGTCGACGCACGTGTTGTGCTCGAAGAGGATGTTGCCCGTGAAGCTGCGGAGATCGTGGTTCCAGTATTCGAACGAGTACTCGGCCTGCCAGATCACGTTGTCGCGCCACGTGACGTCCGTCTCCCACCGGGGGTCGTGGTTCGTCTGGTTCGTGAGCGCCGCGTCGTAGATCTGCCAGATGCGGTTGCGCTCGACGAGGTTGTTGTGGCACGCGCCCCAGAACTCGATGCCGTTGCCGTAGCGCACGGGGTAGGCGACCTTCCCCGTCTTCGGGTCCTTCTTCCAGAACTGGAGGCCGCCGCCGATCCAGGAGATGTCGCAGTTGCGGATGACGATGTTGCGCGTGCTGCCGCCGCCGAAGCCGTGCGCCGCGCCGTAGCGGACGGCGAGGCCGTCGTAGACGACGTCGTGGCAGCCGTTCTCGTTGACGATGTGGCGCGTGAGCGCGAGTTCGATCGACGTGAACGCCGTTCCAGGATTGCGCGGATACTTCACGAACACGCGCTCGTCCACGGGGTCGTGCCAGAAGTCGAGGTCCCTCTCCAGCTTCGTCGCGTTCGGCCACGGCTTCTCCCAGTCGGGATTGCACCACTTCTTCACGCCCCACGCCGCGCCGTGGTCGCAGATGAAGATGCCGACGTCCGTTGGGATCGTCTCCTCCTTCCGCACCTCCAGACGCCAGAGCCCGAGCGGCACGAAGTCGAACACCGCCCCCTCCGGCATCACGTCGCCGATGGAGAAGTGGAACCAGCCGTCCCCCAGATCGCCCGGACGGGAAAGCAGCACCTCCAGCGTCCGCCATTCGGCGTCGATCCCGGTGCGCGGCGCCCTGCCCGCCAACGCCGTCGTCCACGGCGGACGGTTGAGCGACAGCCGCAACCCCTCCAGGCGGAACGGCTTCGTCGTGCGCACCTTGAGGCGCAGCAGCGCCGCCTCGGGAAGGTTCTCCACGCGCGGCCCCCAGAGCTGTAGGAGGTTCGCCGCCGCGCGCACCTTCTTGTCAAGCGTCACGCGCACGAAACGCTCGCCCCCCTCCGCCACGGTGCGCACGGCACCCCGGTTCCCCTCCTGGAAGGATCCGCTCCAGCCCGCCAGAAGCGCGGCGGCGTCCCGGATCCGCTCCTTCACGACAGGCGGCGTGCGCGGCCGCGTCGCCCAGATGTCCGCACCCTCCTGCACCCAGTCCTCGGGACGGCTGCGGTCCACGCTCTGCTGCAGGATCGGCTTCGCACCCGTTCCATACGTCGCGTACGTGACGGGCCTCCCCGGCTCGCCGCTCCGGGGCCGCAGCGTCCCGCGCCACAACCCGCCACGGCGGAAGAGGACCCAGTCGCCGGGTTTCACGTCGAGGCGGTTCACCTGGTCGAGTGTCCGCACGGCGGTCGCCTCGCTCGTCCCAGAGGCCGCGTCGTCGCCGCGTTCGCTGTCCACAAACCACGTCTCCGCGACGGCACAGGCCGCCACGGAAACCCCGAAGAACAATGCCGCTCTTTTCATGGGCCCAGTATAGCAAAAAGACTAAATCGCCGCTACGCGGCGACTTAATCCCCCTCCCCCATCCTTGGTAGTCCATACACCGTCCAGCGTGAGCGGACGCGACAAGCGCGTCCCTCCCGTTTCGTGTCTCCTCGACAAGCGCGTCCATTCTGGACATCACATCGTCGTCGCCCCCACCGAAGGCATTTAAAGCCGCGAAGCGGCGGCTTAACCACTTAAAGCCGCGAAGCGGCGGCTTAATTCCCCTCGTATGCGTTCCAGGAACGCCTCCGGCGTCGAGGCGCCGGACGTGACGCCCAGCGTGCCGATCCCCGTGAAATCGCAACCCGAAAGTTCGGCATCCGTCGCCACGCGCCAGACCCGCGCCCCGCCCATCTCGGCGATCTCGGCGAGGCGGCGCGTATTCGAGCTCGTTGCGCTCCCAAGCACCAGAACGCCGTCTCCGCCGCGCGCAACGAAACGGCGCACGGCCTCCTGCCGGTCGCGCGTCGCCGTGCAGGCCTCGGAGGCGGGCGTCGTCTCCACGTGCCGGCAGCGCGCGCGCAGGGCCGTCCGCACGTCCCTCAGCACATTGTCCGAGAGCGTCGTCTGGCTCACGACGCCGATGTGCGCGTCCGGCGGCAAGGGGCACGCCGCCACGTCCTCCGGCGTCGCCACCACGGCCACCCGCGCGCCTGCCTCCCGCGCTTCGTCCACGACGCCGCGCACCTCCACGTGATCCGCATGCCCCACCACGACGACGGCGAGCCCCCGCGCGGCGTAGGTCCGCACCTGGCGGTGGACGCGCGCCACGAACGGACAGGTCGCGTCGATCACCCGCAATCCGCGCCGCGCCGCCTCGTGCCGCGCCTCCGGGCCCACGCCATGCGCGGAGAAGAGGACCGTGCCCCCCTCCGGCACCTCCGCGAGGGCCTCCACCACGCGCATCCCCTTCGCCCGCAGGTCCGCCACCACGGACTCGTTGTGGACGAGTTGATGCAGGCAGAAGAGCGGACCCGAAACGGCAAGGGCGTGAAGCGCCTTTTCAATGGCGGCCCTCACGCCCATGCAGAAGCCATGCGGTTCCAGCACCTCGACCTTCACGTCAGGGAGCCTTCCCCTTCGCCGCGTCCCACAGCGTCTCCATCTCCGCGAGGGACATGCCCTTCAGGTCGCGTCCGGCCTCCTTCGCCCCGGCCTCGACCGCGCGGAACCGCCGCGCGAACTTGGCGGTCGCCCCCTCCAGCGCGCTTTCGGAATCGGCCTTCAGGTGCCGCGCGAGGTTCGTGACGGAGAAGAGCAGGTCGCCCAGCTCCTCCTTCACGTGCGGGTCGAGCGCCGTGTCGTCCGACGCGGCGACGGCCTCCTCCAGCTCGGCAAGCTCCTCGCGGATCTTCGCGAGAGGCCCCTTCGCGTCCTTCCAGTCGAACCCCACGCGCGCCGCCTTCTCCTGCGAGCGCTGCGCCTTCAGGAGCGCGGGCAACGTCGGCGGCACGCCGTCGAGCGCGCTGTGGCGCGCCTCCTTGCGATGCTCCTGCTGCTTGATCTGCTCCCAGTTCTTCAGGACGGTCGCGGGATCCTTCGCCACGACGTCGCCGAAGACGTGCGGATGCCGACGCACCAGCTTGTCCGCGATCGCGTTCGCAACGTCGTCGAAGGTGAAGCGCCCCTCCTGCTCGGCCATCACGCACTGGAACATCACCTGGAGAAGCACGTCGCCAAGCTCCTCCACGTAATTCGCCGTGTCCTCGGGGCGGTCCATCGCGGCGAGCAGTTCGTAGGTCTCCTCCAGGACGCACGGCTTGAGCGTCGAGAGCGTCTGCACGCGGTCCCACGGGCACCCCGCCTCCGGGTCGCGGAGGCGGACCATGATGGAATGAAGTCGTTCTATGCCGGACATGGAATGAAAAAAATTAAGTCGCTCCGCTGTAAGTGGTTAAGTCGCTTCGCTTTAAGTGGTTAAGTAGTTAAGTCGCTTTAGGCACTTAATCACTTAATCACTTAACCACTTAACTACTTAACCACTTAACCACTTAACCACTTAACTACTTAACTACTTAACTACTTAATCTCCCTAGATGTGCAGCATGCGGAAGACGACGTCCGCGAGCTTCGCGTCGAAGCCCGAGACAACGGCGTCGGCGCCGCCGAAGTCCTGGTAGGCGACGTGGTCGTGTTCGACCGCGAGGGCGCTCAGGCCCGCGACGAGCGCGCTCTTCACGCCCTTGCCCGAACCCGTGACCGCCACCGCGAGCATGTTGACGAGGTCGTTCTGGCTGCACGCGCGGCGCCAGGCGTCCCACTTGCAGTTCCCGTAGGTCTTCGACGGCTCGGCGTAGGGGACGACGAGGCCGGCGTCGAGGTCCGCAAGCGCGGGCCGCAACGCCGCCAGGTCCGCGCGCGTCGCGACGACGACCTTCAGCCCCCGCGCCGTGAGGCCCTTCACGAACGCCTTGAAGCCGGGCGTCACAGCGGCGGCGCACGCCTCCGTGAGCGCCGCGCGGAACGCCGCGTCCAGCTCCTGCGCGACGGCGGCGGCGTCGGCCTTGACGTCCAGCGCCTCGAAGAGCTCCGTCAGGCCACCCTGGTAGTTGCCACCCACGAGGTGCGTCGCCTCAAGCTTGACCGTGAGGTCCACACCCTTGGGGGCCAGGACCTTCTTCGCGACGTCGAACAGGATCTGCGCACCATCGACGGCGGTGAAGTCGAATTCGACGACCACGCCGCGCGGAATGGACTTTCTCTCTTCTGCCATTGGTTGGTTTCCTTTCCCGTGGCCCTTATTTCTTCACGACGCGCGTCTTGCGGGGACGCGGCTGGCCGATTTCCTTGAGCAGCTTGCGGAAGCGGCTGTTGCGCACGTTGAACGGCTTGCCGCCCTTGATGCGCTCGAACTCGCACGCGCGCAGTTCGTTGTGCTGGTCCTCGTCCTTGCCGACCACGCCGCCGATTCCGGCGAGCGCGCACTCCACCGCCTTCACCGCGCACGCATGGATGAGGCGCAGGTCCTTCTTGTTCGGCGCCGCCGCGCGGGCGAAGTAGCCGCTCTTGAAGACCTGCGTCTTCTCCGCGCCGATCTTCGCCGCGAACTGCTTGGCGAAGTACTGCCCCACGTTCACCTTGTCGAGCCGGGGATGGCCGAACGCATCCAGCGGGATCTCCTCGCCCTGCTTCTTGAGCTCGGCGATGATCTGCTTCACGCACGCACCCTCGGAAACGAAGATGTTCACGCTGTCGTACTTGTCCATGATCGCCCGAAGACGCTTGGCCTCGGCCTCGATGTCGATCTTCGCCTCGGGCACGTACACCGCGTGGACGTCCTGGCGCTCGCGCGTGAGGCCGAACTCCGGCAGGAACTTGATGCGGCGGTCGAGCATCTTGTGGTAGGTGATCGCCGTGAACGCCGTCAACCACCCGCAATTGCGCCCCATCACCTCGTGGATGATGAGCGCGCGCGGGTTCGCGCTGTTCTCCTTGACGACGTTCATGAAGAACCTCGCGCCCTCCTCCGCCGCCGTGTAGGCGCCGAGGGACTGCTTGATCGGGTAGACGTCGTTGTCGATCGTCTTGGGGAGGCCCACGACCGTGAGCGCGTAGTTGTTCTTCGCGAGATACGCCGCAAGGTCCGCCGCCGTCGTGTTCGTGTCGTCGCCGCCAATCGTGTGGAGGACGTCCACGCCGTCCTTCACGAGCTGGTCCGCCGCCACCTTGAGCGGATCCTCGCCCTCCTTCACGAGCCCGCGCTTCACGCAGTCCTTCACGTTCGTGAGCTTCACGCGGCTGTTGCCGATCGGACTGCCGCCGTGCTTCGTAAGCACGAGCGCGTTCTTGCGCACCTCGGGCGTGACGGGGATCGACTCGCCCTTGAGGAGGCCCATGTAGCCGTTGACGTAGCCGATCATCTCGACCTCCGGCGCCCGCTTCGTGTACTCGTCGATCAGGAACCCGATCGAGGAACTGAGACAGGGCGCGAGACCGCCCGCCGTGAGAAACGCTACCTTCTTGACAGCCATGTTCTTCTACCTTTCGTTGAAACGTTGAATGTTGAAATCACACAGGACCGCGCTCAGCCGAGCTGCCGGAGCGCGTTCACGACCTCGATGGCCGCCTGCATCGCCGCGAAGCCCTTGTTGCCCTGCTTCGTACCGCAGCGCTCGACCGCCTGCTCCAGGTTCTCCGCGCTCACCACGCCGTCCGTCACGGGCACGCCCGTCTCCAGCGCAATCTGGCTGAATGCGCGCGCCGTCGTCTCGCAGATGAGCCCCGCATGCGCCGTCGCGCCCTGCACGACCGCGCCGAGGCCGACGACCGCGTCGTACCGCCCCGACGCCGCGAGCTTCTTCGCCGCGACGGGGATCTCGTAGGCCCCCGGCACGCGCACGAGCAGAAGGTCCGCCCCGTCGCCGCCGAGGCGCATGAACGCATCCTCCGCGCCCTTCACAAGCTGCTCCACCAGAAAGGAGTTAAAGCGGCTCGCCACGAGCGCGATCTTCAGCCCCTTCGCCGTCAAATTACCTTCAAGTGTCTTCATCGTCGTCCTTTCGGATTGGGAGTGGAGGCCATTATCTCACAAGACGGTGGACGGGGCAAGCCCGAACCGCCCTTCGTACAACATTTTTGTCCGTTTTTTCTGAAACCGATACACGGGAGGGACGCGCTTGTCACGTCCGTACCCCGTCGGTCGCGACAAGCGTGACCCTCCCTACCGGAAGAACAGGACCGTACCGTCTGGAATGACCTCCAGGCGCAGGGCGCCCGCCGTGCAGACGAGGCGGCTCGTGCCGTGGAACGTCGGCGTGAGCGCAACCGCCCACCGCGCCGGGTCGATGCCCGTGATCGCCCCCGCCGTCGCGAGCGTGCAGCCGACGGGCTTCCCCGCAAACGAGACCGTCAGCTCACCCGCCTCGGGGAGGGCGAGCGCCGCCCCCGTCGGCAGCACCAGCGCGTCCGTCACCATCCCCGCCGTGTCCACGTGGAACGCGAGCGCCACATCCGCGAGCGCGAGCGTG
>OIWT01003375.1_pt1 | contig 14725 bp, 9 predicted proteins | sample 1587701 | NCBI WGS metagenome assembly OIWT01 (sample SAMEA3888904, study PRJEB22519) | human gut metagenome | biome: human gut; feature: human-associated habitat; material: faeces | place: Denmark | collected 2009
TTTCAAGGACCGTTCGCCGCCCGCTCTCACGGACAGCTTTGTTATTCTATCACAACGGCTATCAAATTGTCAAGGGGTTTTTGAAAGTTTTTCTATTTTTTTGAGAAAAATCTTCACCTTGTATCAATTATCGACAGTCGCCCGAAAGCAATGACCCAACCTCTCCGTCCACGTCGCGTTCTGTGCCGATCTTACTCAGTTCCTCAGAAAAATCACATCTGAGTTCCGCATCCGAAAGCAATTTCTTCATTGCCGAATACATTCCTTCTTCGGATATTTCGCAAATAAGTCCGAGCGCGCCGCTGCAGAGCTGCTCCTCTGCTGTCTTATAATTTGAAACGACCATCGGGCGACACAATAGTTTTGCTTCCTCAACCGCAATACTCTTGCCCTCGTGACGCGACGGCTGAAAGTACACATCACATTCCTTTATATATTTATAAGGGTTGTCCGTCGTGCCGAGCATCACAAAATCGTTTTCAAGTCCGAGCGCCTTCGCCGTGCGGGAGATTGCTTCGGCATATAAGCCGCTTTTTTCGCCAAGCACATACCAACGGAACTCAAAGCCTTCCCTTTTCAGTCTTGCAAGCGCGGGCAGAGCGATATCATACCCTTTCTGTTCGCATATCCTGCCGACGGTCAGAATTCTTATTCCGTCATATCCGTCGTCATAGCTTTTTCCGAGTCCGGCAAGACGTTTTATCTGCTCCGCATCAACTATGTTTTCCATCGTGACGATTCTGCCGGAAACCGAAGGAAGAGATTCTCCAAGCGACTTTTCTATCTCTTTGGATACGGTAACTATCTTCTCGTACTGCATAAAATACTTTTCATACAAAGCATCCTCGCGCGGCGGAAAGTTGTAGTCGAAGTGAAGCCATGCTATTCTTCTTTTTGCTTTTACCTTGTCAACGGCATAGAACATCGTCCTGTCACCCCAATAAGCTACCGCAAGGTCATATTCTCCTTCGCAGGGCTTCATTGTTTTCATAGCCGAAAGCCAAAGCCTGTGTTTTGCATATGCGCGCCGCTTTCCGGACGAAAAAAATATTTTTGCGCCGTGACAGAGAAGCGGAAATATACGCAGCGGATTTTTCAGGGCATAATTTTTAAGTAAAACTTTCTTTGCGTTTGCCCCGTCTATCTCCATTATTTCACCGTCGGGCATTGTTTCGATTTTTATCTGCGAAGGAACGAGTGCAAGCAACGCGCCTTTCTTTTCAGCAAGAAGGAGCGTAACATCCCATTCGTTATAATCTATATGCTCCGCAAACGAAAGAAAAGATTTTTCGCTTCCGCCCACAGACATAGTTATTCCGACTATAAGCATTTTCTTCTTCATGATGCCGCCTCCTTTGTTTTTTTGATTATACCACCCTCCGCCCGCTTTGTCAACGCGGGCAAAATTCCGAAAAAGATTGACTTTCTATATTCTTTATGTCATAATCATTATATCACAAAAATATCGGAGGATATTCAATGGCTGACCGTTTTGCCTCTATTGCGGCGGGAGAGATAGGCTCCTCACGCGCTCCGCTCGTACATCCGAAGCCCGTGCCGAAAAACGGAAAGAAATTTCCGCTTTCAAAAGCCGAAGGCTCGCCGGACAAAGTGTATAAAAAAACAAATACAAAGCAGGACCTCGACAAGATTATAGATAAGCTGAAAGAAAAATACGCGCCTTTCCTTGAAAAACGTTCGCCATCTCCGGAAAACGACAGGAAAAAGACTGAGCTTTCGGTTTTTGACTTTCGGATGGCTACGGACGCCGACAGGCGCGATTTTGCATCCGTGCTTTTGGGTGACGGCGGATGGGAAAAGATAACCGTTCCGCACTACGACGGTCCCGTAGGCTACGCGGTATCATATTACAGAACGGAATTTACATCTCACCTGCCCGAAGGCAGAGCGCTTTTCCTGCATTTTCAATGTTCCGATTATATTACAGAAGTATATGTAAACGGCACGCTTGCAGGAACGCACGAAGGATTTTTCTCGCCGTTTGAATTCGATATTTCCGAGCTTGTCCGCGACGGTCGGAACACTCTCCTTGTAATCGTCAAAAACGATTTCAAATATGGCGGAGACAGTCCGCGTTCAGCCGATTTTGTCCACTGCGAAGGCGACAAGCTCTATGCGGCGACGGGCTTCGGCTATGACGATCCGCTTGAGGGCTGGCATCATTGTCCTGCCGGAATGGGGATTTGCGGCAAGGTTTATCTCGAAGAACGCCCCCGCACCTTCATATCCGATATATTCGTCCGTCCGATACCGGATAATTCGGAAATAGAACTGTGGACGACGATCTTTCGCTGCGACTATCCCGGCGAGGGCGACTTTGCCCTTTCATATTCCGCTTTCGGAGAAAACTTTGAAAGTACACTTATAAGTGACAAAACATACCGTCCGCAGACTTTTCATCATGCCGACTTCGGCGACGTAATGACGGAAGACGACATAGGCAGAGAAACGGATGAAGATCATCCCGTCGTTTTTCCGAAGCTGTATCACGGTGAAAACACCGTTAAATTCAGAATAAAGATTCCCGATTTCCGCAAATGGACGCCCGACAAGCCGTATCTTTATTCGGCACAGATTTCTATATATATAAAAGGTAAGAAAACCGACTCAGCACAGAAAACTTTCGGAATGAGAACATTTGAGCTTGACACCAAAGGCTCGACGAAAGGAATGTTTTACTTAAACGGCGAAAGCATTCGTTTGCGCGGGGCAAACACTATGGGCTTTGAACAGCAGGACGTTCTTCGCGGCGATTTTGATATGTTGCTTTACGATATGCTTATGGCAAAAGCCTGCAATATGAACTTTCTGCGCATAACCCAGCGCCCCGTTCAGGAGGAAATATATGATCTGTGCGACAGAATCGGTCTGATGATACAGACAGACCTTCCGCTGTTTACGGTCATCCGCCGCACGAAATTTGCGGAGGTCATCCGCCAATGCGAAGAAATGGAAAAGCTGATACGTCCGCACGCATGCTGCGTGCTTGTCTCATATATGAACGAGCCTATGCAGAACGGTAATGATAATCCGTTCCGCCACGTTATAAGAAGCGAGCAGGATATGATCTTCCGCGCGTGCGACGACGCCGTGCATATGCTAAATCCCGACAGGGCGATAAAGCATATCGACGGAGACTACGATCCTCCGGACGAGGGTTTCCCCGATAGCCACTGCTACTGCACATGGTACAACGGTCACGGTATAGATATGGGCGCGCTCTATCGCGGAAATTGGCTCGGAATAAAAAACGGCTGGTACTGCGGTTGCGGCGAGTTCGGTGCAGAGGGGCTTGACCCCGTTTCGCTTATGCGCAGACGCTATCCGAAAGATTGGCTCCCGCAGAATCCGGAGGAAGAAAAAAGCTGGTCGCCGTCCCGGATAATAAACGCTCAAAGCGGCAATATGCATTATTTTTTCTACGACACGCAGGATAACCTTGAAGATTGGGTGCGCGAAAGCCACATCTGGCAGGAAAAAGCCACAAGACTTATGACGGGCGCTTTCAGAAGAAATCCGCTTATGACATCGTTTGCGATCCACCTGTTCATTGATGCGTGGCCCTCCGGATGGATGAAAACCATAGTCGATTGCGAACGCAATCCGAAGCCCGCTTTTTATGCGTATATGGATGAGCTTACTCCGCTTTCCGTATCGCTCAGGACGGACAGAAAAACCTTCTTCTCGGGCGAGACAGCAAGCGCGGAAGTCTTCATCTGCAATGACACGCACAAAATATCAAGCGGACATTCGCTCACCTTTGAGCTTATCTCCGACGACGGAGCGCTGCGTGCAAAAGGCTCGGCTCCTGCGGAATTTTCGGGAAACAGCGCCTTTATGCAAGGCGAGGTAACCTTTACCGTTCCCGATGTTACAGCCCGCGAAAAATACACTCTGCGCGCCATTCTGAAAGATAAAAACGGAGCCGTGCTTCACTACTGCGACGAAAGCCTTGAATTTTTCGCTCCCGAAGCTTCAGAAAAAGGCACGGCGATAATTATTAAAGGCAAATACGAGTTTGAAACCCGCAAAGACGAGATAATTTCCTTGACGGAAAACGGAAAAACGGTTATAGTCGAAGCGCTTTCCGCAGGAGAATACAACGTTGACGGAGCTTCGTTCAAAGTCAAAAACTGCGGAATGAGAGCGCTTCACTTTGTTTCAAGAAAGACGGGGCATCCGCTTGTGAAAGACTTTGAAAAGAACGATTTCTCTTTCTGGTATGACGAAAAAGCCGATATGATGACGCCTCTCGTCCGCCAAACGTTCACAGGCGAAGGATTTGTTCCCATCCTGACCTCCGGCAACACGCTTTCCGGAAGCGCATGGGGCAAACCCCTTTTCCCTGCACTTGTATGCGGAGAGATCCCGCTCGGACGAGGGAAGCTGATAGTAAGCACTCTCGAGCTTGAAAAGCATCTTTCAAATCCCGTTGCGGTAAAGTTTTCAAACAGGCTGAAGAACTATTAAAAATCACAATGCCCGTGAAAAATCACGGGCATTATTATTTTCAATATCAACATAAAATCAAAGTTCTCCGCATAAAGATTAAACAAAAACAAAAACGGAGGACAACCACAATGTTACGGAAAATCTATAAGCCCGAAGGCTTTTCATCTCAGAACGGCACTGACGGACTTTACACCGAATCGGCGCTTGAACGAGCAATGACAAAAGGACAGATACTTGAAGCCCGCGCCACCGTGTGCGATGAGGATATGTCGCTTTGGGTAGATCTCGGCTGTATGCGGGGCATAATAAAAAAGGAGGAGGCTGTTTTCTGCCCTGACGGCTCTCCGGTAAAAGACATAGCCGCGATAACGAGAGTCGGTAAAACGGTATGCTTTAAGGTCTGCGGATTTGAAAAGCGCAAAGGCGAGACCGTTGCTCTGCTTTCGCGCAAGGAAGCTCAGCGCGACTGTCTTGAAAATTATCTTATGCTTCTGACTCCCGGCGAAATTATAGACTCGCGCGTGACGCATCTTGAGCCTTTCGGCGCGTTCGTTGACGTAGGCTGCGGAATAATCTCGCTTCTTTCGATAGACTGCATTTCGGTTTCGCGTATATCACACCCGCGCGACAGGTTCTATCCCGGAATGTTCATAAAGACCGCCGTAAAAAATACAGATAAGGAGCTTATGCGCATTTCCGTAACTCACAAAGAGCTACTCGGAACGTGGGAAGAAAACGTTTCCGCTTTCCGCATAGGTCAGACCGTACCGGGAATCGTCCGCAGTATTGAGCCGTACGGAGTTTTCATCGAGCTTACGCCGAACCTTGCAGGACTTTCCGAATACACGGAAAACGTAAGGATAGGTGATCATGCAACGGTCTACATAAAAAACATAATTCCCGAAAAAATGAAAATAAAGCTCGTGCTTATCGACACCTATCAGTGCGAAAGCGAGCTTTACCCTCCCGAATATTATATAAAAAGCGATTTTATCGAAAGCTGGACCTACTCGCCCGAAAGCTGTCCCAAGCTTATAAAAACGGACTTCCGCAGAGACTGAGCTATCTGTTCATCTCCTCTTTCAACGCAAGACGCGCTTCGGCACATTCGTACGCGCCCGCAATATCTCCAATGGCTTTCAGACATCCCTCAAGATCCGACAGAACATAATATCTGCATACGGCGCCTGCCTCTTCGGCTTCCGGCAGTAATGCGCGCAAGGCTTCTGCCGCACCCCTGACATCACCTTTTTCGGCAAGTCTGCGAGCCGCGACGTGACGTGACACGACAGAATTCCGGTTTTCGATAGATGAAATATATCCGTACTCATCGTAATCTGAGGCCGGAACCTCACCCCTGCCCATAATATAGTCTATAAGCGATATGTTTTTTTTCGCATAGCGTCTGAGCCCGTATGCAAACACCGATTTTTCGGCATACACAGCGGATTTTGAAAAGTATTCCCTTGCCGAAAACAGCTTTCCTTTTCTCATAAGCTCTCTGCCGAGTTCCGTGCAGCAAACCGCCGATAAAAGCAACGATTCGTCATCGTCGTACTTTTCAAGCAGAGAAAGACATTTTTCCATATCTCCCGAAGAAAACAGCTTTTTTATCTCATCGCGCTGCCGAAGCTTTTCTATGTCAGAAAGTCCGGCTTCCTCCGAGAGCAGATATTCAAGCGGAACGCCGAGCCTCTCGGCAAGCGAGCGAAGAGTCCCTATTGAAGGATTCGCAAGCCCGTTTTCTATCTGACTTAGCATATTTCTTGTAATTATTCCGTCTGTAAGCTCTGCCTGAGTAAGCTTTTTTCCGACTCTCAATGCCTTTATTTTTTCACCTGTGGTCATATGAGCGCTTTTCCTTTGGTAAAAGTTATTTACCCTATTTTATAACGTTTTTCCCCTATTGTCAAGAAGCGGAGAGCAAAATGCTCTCCGCTTTTTATTTTTCAAGGTAAATTATATTTGCACTTTTAACGTTTCGCCCTTCTTTATATCATAGCGTTTATCTCCAAGCACAAGCACTCCTCCCCCGATGTCCGAAGTAACTTCCGCATTATGCTTGTCAACTTTAACGCTGACAACTCCTCCCGGAACGGGAACAGATCCTTCTATCTTTCCGAAGCACATAAGATTCGGCATGACTTCATATGTTTTGTAAGCCGCCGACGTCGGGCGTACTCCGAGCGCATACTTGCCCATAAGATATATAGGCGACGCGCTCCACGCATGGCAAAGACTCTTGCTGTAAGGCTTGCCGTACATCGCATAGTGCTCTGCACCTTTCATATTCGGGAAATATTCCTCCCAGAATGTCGTTGCGCCCAGCTTCACCATTCCGCCCCAATAGCTGTGAAGCATATCGGTAACATATCCGAACTCGCCTATTTCGCACATGGCGTCAAGCTCGAAAAACTCAAAATACGGCGTTGTTATCGGCGGGACGGAATCATTTCTTATGACATTTTCGATTATAAGCGAGCGCTTTTTTTCGTTCGCTATGCCGAAAAGAAGCGCAAATATGTTAGCATGGCGGTTGACCGTACGATTCCCGCTCTGATAACTGTCGATATACGCTTTTTTCTCATCATCCCAGAAATATTTGTCTATATTGTTTTTAAGCTCGACTGCTTTTCTTCTGTACTCTGCGCCGTCTTTCCCGAGAAGCTCAAGTATTTCGGCATAGGCAACGTAAGAGCGGTAAAGCAGCATCTGTTCAGCGGAGATTATCTCCGTCTTTTCAAGATGCGTTGACCAATCGATAAACGTCCAATCGCCCTTTCTTGTATATCCGCCTATAAATCCATGCTCCGAAAGTCTGCTTCCAACAAGCTCCCACATTTCGGGCATCTTCTTATATACGCGCTCGATAAAAGCCTTGTCGCCGGTGTGATAATAATACTCCCATATTGCTATTATCCAATAAAAAGTATAGTCAACTATCGTGTTTATGTGCTGAGCCATTTTACCTTCGCCCCTGAGCATCATCGTTGTTCTGCGAACGATGTCAAGATCGCAGGCATAATAATAGTTCACAAAGTAGCTCTGATAAGCATCTCCCGACCATATCCAACGGTCGCGCTTGATCCCGTCAAAGAAGGCCTCTCTCGAATTAAGCTCAAGCGTATATGCGCTTATGTTCCATATTTTATTCACAAGCTCATCATCGCACTTGAATTTTCCTTCAGGAGCGATCGGCAGATATTCAAAATCGTAAGCCACCGAAAAATCATTACAGCTATCTTCAAGAAAAACATATCTGCACGCACGGCTACGAAGCAAGGTCTCTTTTCCCGAAAGCACTGCCACATCGGTAACCTCAGTGTATGCCGTGTCTAGAGCCTCCTCCCGTGATTCGCCGTAAAATACAGGCACCTTTTTCCCTTCGGATTTTATATCCGAGAAAACAAGCTTGCCCATTATCTCGCGTCCGAAGTCAAAAAGCACTCCGTCGTTTATCTCTTCTCTTGAAACGGGATAAAGTCTCTTGTATGAAAACTTGAATACTTCGGGGTTGTCGTCAGGACTGTCATACATATCGTTTGTTCCTGCAGGATCGTCGCCCATACCGAAAGAAGCAAGTTGCCAGCCCTTTCCCGAATCAAAATGTTCACCCTCGCACCATATTGCGGGAAGTCCGCCGTCCTTGAACGCGGAAAGCTTTATAAAGTTTCTTCCGGGCCGAAGAGTTATCCTTGCAGGTCCCTGCCAACGCACTCCGTTTACGATTATTTCAAGCAACGTTCCCTCGTTTGCCTTTGCAAAAAACTCTTCGCTTTTTTCAAGCTCGACTATTTTGTAAAGTCTTACGTTTCTGTGAGGAGCGTCAACCCTCCACATAGGCGAATAATAATCGCCGCGTCGTTCTCTTCTGTTGTGTACGAGCATCGCGTGATAAAGTTCAAAATCATCGGGATACCACATCCAATTTGCCATAACAGCTTCCTCCGGTTATTTGTTTTACGCAGATATGATATCGCACCTGAGCTGTTTTGTCAATAAATAATCATCAAGTGTTTTCGAATATGGTGAAAATCAGGTCACACTGCTCGGTTATAACTATTTTCTTTGCTGTTTCCGGCGACACCGCCGATGTGAAATCGCCCTGACTCAGCGACGGATTCTCCCTGTCCGGATATCCTCCGTCCGTGTTGTAAAGCGCCATTTCTATATCATAGTTGGAAACGTAATAGAACGAAAGCGTATGTACGTTTTCGAATTCAAGCAGTTCTCCGTCGTTTGTAACTTCGGTCCATTCTCCGCCGTCAATGCTTATATACAGTTTTTCCTCACAATTATAATCATACGCAATATGCGCAAGCGTAATATAATATCCTTCTCCCGACGGCGGCGGAGTCGGCGGAGAAGCCGCCGCACGCCTTGCATTTGTTTTTCCGATCATCGAATATCCTCCATTATGCTGCGGGAAATATCGCCACAGACTTTATCGTCACGGCTGTATTGACCTTTGAATATATTATAACCTTTCCCGCCGCCGTTTCGGCAATGGGAGCATAGTTGCCGCTGTCGGCTTCCGTCACGCCGAATGTTACAAAGGCAAAATCGCTTGCTCCGACACCTGCAAGCGAAATCTCACACTTATAGCCGTAATTGCTGTAGGTCGAATCCGCCGCCCATGAGGACGCCGAAACGTTTGAATAGAATTTTGCCTTGCTTTGTTTTTCGGCAAGCTCGGCGTATATCGCACTGCTCCGTACAGGATTTGTACTGTTCGACGTGATAAGTGCGTCAACCGTCACGTCTGCATCTGCACCGTCGAGAATAGTGGCAGTCTTTGTTCCGTTTTTATCCGTTATGCTGACGGTTACAAAGTTTTCTCCGCGCGAAAGTGACACTGTGGGGGAATAGCCGTCAGCGCCGGCACTTCCTGCCGATCCGGCTGCACCGTCTTTTCCGTCTGCGCCCTTAAGCGACGCAAGCCACGCGGCTTCATTTCCTTCAAAACCGTTTTCTACGGCTGTCGCATATGCCGATTTCCCCGCCGCACCGTCGGTTCCGTCGACGCCGTCTTTTCCGTCCGCACCCTTGAGCGACGCAAGCCACGCAGCTTCATTTCCTTCAAAACCGTTTTCTACGGCTATCGCATATGCCGATTTGCCGTTTTCACCATCGGTGCCGTCTTTACCGTCCTTGCCCGCCGTTCCCGTACCGTTGAATTTTCCTGCTGCGGCATCGGCTGCAACTGCATCAGCCGTAGCCTTAGCCTCTCCGCAAAGTGCAACAAGACTGTCATATACCGACTGCGCGGGCGGCGCCGGAGCGTTTTCCGTATCATAGCCCGAACGAAAAACGTTAAGTATTGCAACATCCGCCGTTATCCTGTTTCCGCCGAAAACGGATACCTCCCATTTCCCGGCATCAAGCTGCGGCATGACGGAGGCTGCTATCTTATCGTCCGATATCACAGCGTGATATACCGTGCTTCCCTTTTTGAAAACTGCTGTTTTCACCGTGCCGTCCCAATCTTCGCTGAACGAAAAAGCACAGCGCAGATAATTTCTGCTGTCCGCTACCGCCTTTTCTGCGTCGGTCCTTGAAATATGCTGTTTATTTACTTTGAATTTTAATTCCAATTTATCCTCCGAACATTAGTTTGTATTCGGCTGTAAAAATAAAAAGCCCCGACACCTCAGTTTTTACCGCCTGTCCCAATTATACCACATATCCGTTCAAAAATCAAGAACAAATGTTTGCATTTGCTGAAAACATTGCAATTTATCACCTGTTTTATGTTGACACTGCGCTCTGCGCCGTGATATACTTTCATTATCGGATTCTTCAGGAGGTTAATCGAATATGCACGATTACAGCTTCAAAAAAGCCATTCCCGTATGGGCAGACGGCAGAGAAAAAGAAATGAACGTATGGCTTGCCTTTACGACAAAGGTTCCGTGCGGAAAACACACCATCCTTTCCGTAACAGGCTCTTCCGCCTACAACATAAGAATAAACGGCGAATTTTTCGCCTTCGGTCCGGCAAGATGCGCGCACGGTTTTTACCGTGTCGATGAGCTTGACCTTACGTTTTCCCTCTCGCAAAAAGAAAACGAAATAACGATAACCGTCGCCGGGTACAATTGCAACAGCTTCTATCATCTCGATCAGCCGTCGTTTTTCTGCGCCGAAATTATTTCGGACGGTGAAATAATCGCGGCGAGCGGAAAAAGCGGCTTTTCCTGCCGGGAAGTATCCCAGCACGAACAGAAAGCCGAGCGTTACAGCTATCAGCGCACATTTGCCGAAATATATAATCTCGGCGCAGAAGAAAAACCCGTGCCGAAAATAACAAAAACAGCTCCAAAGCATTTTATCGCGCGCGACTGCCCGTATACGACATACGAAAGAATTCCCGCAAAGAAAGTAGCTTTTACGGGAAATTTCCATATCGGAGATCACCGCGCGGTGCTTAAATATCCGCGCCAGATAGGCTACCCTTATTTTTCATATAAAATCTATCCGTTGTCAGAAGTAAAAACCGATATTCATCTTCTCGCCCGCAACATAGATACAGATTCGATCGCCGCCTGCGATATCTCTCCGGAAAACGTAAAAATTAAAAACTGCGAATTTGCAATATACAATATTTCACCCGAAGTATCGGGAATGTTTTCCGTTCGCGTAAAAGCGGAAAAGCCTGTACAGCTTCTGTTTTTGTTTGACGAAGTAATGCGTGACGGAAAACGTCTTGACTACCGTCGCTTCGGTACGACAAACGCTCTTCTGTGGCGGATTCCGGCAGGAGAACACATACTCGAAAGCTTTGAACCGTACTCGGCTTCATATATCGGAATATACCCCATAGACGGCGATGTTGAAATCGAAAATTTCAATATGATATATTTCGGGGCTGACGATCCGAAAAGAGAACTTATTTCGGATGACAACGATCTTAAAAAGATATTCGAAGCCGCCGTTCAAACCTACCGTCAGAACACTTTCACCCTGTATATGGACTGCCCCTCACGCGAGCGTGCAGGTTGGCTGTGCGACAGCTTTTTTACCGGACGTGTGGAAAAAGCACTCACGGGAAAAAGCGATATCGAACATAACTTCCTTGAAAATTTCCTGCTCCCGCCATCGTTTGAGTGCATCCCCGACGGCATGCTCCCGATGTGCTATCCCGCCGACCATTACAACGGCACGTTTATCCCGAATTGGGCAATGTTTTACGTAATAGAGCTTGGAGAATATCTGCACAGGACAGGCGATGCTTCTCTCATTTCCGAAGCGAAAGAAAAAGTATATAAGCTTCTTCATTGGTTTGAAAAATACGAAAACGAATACTCCCTGCTTGAAAAGCTCGACGGTTGGATCTTTGTCGAATGGTCGAAATCGAACGAGCTTACGCAGGATGTAAACTTCCCCACGAATATGCTTTACGCAATGATGCTCCGCTCTGTCGCGACGCTCTACGGCGACGAGGCGGCACGCAAAAAAGCCGATGTCATAGAAAAAGCAATAAACAAGCTTTCCCCCATAGGAATGTTCTATTGTGACAACGCCGTTCGCGGTGATGACGGAAAGCTTCATCTTTCGGGCAAGATAACGGAAACGTGTCAGTACTATGCGTTCTTCTGCGGGACGGCTACGCCCGAAAAGAACCCCGACCTTTGGAAAGCTCTGCTTTATGACTTCGGTCCTAAGCGCGTGCCGAGAAACAATTGGCCCAACCTCCGCGACGACGCAAAACATAAAAACGTATACCCGTCAAATGCGTTTATCGGAGATTATCTCCGTCTTGAGCTTCTTTTCCGTTTCGGCGAGCATGAAAAACTTCTCGATAATATCAAAGGATATTTCCTTGACATGGCAATCACGACCGGAACGCTTTGGGAAAATGAATCCACGGCGGGAAGCTGCAATCACGGCTTTGCATCGCACGTTATTTATTGGTTTGACAAAATGGGAATGATAAAATAATATAGCAAAAACCGCACCTATCGGTGCGGTTTTTCTTGACTTTTTCGACATTATATGCTATAATTTTACAAGAAGCTGTCAAGCACGGCGGCGGTTGACTTCCCTCTTTTCGAGGGAGGACTTTTTTCTCCCTCAATTCAGTTGGGGGAGGTGATGCTATGTACATAACGCTTACGGAGCTTATCGCAATTTTAACCTTTTGCGTTCTCCTTGCCGACTACGTATCTAATCACAATAAAAAAAGATAACCGCCTCTCTTCCACAAGCGCGGTTAATCTTTTTTAACCTATTGGGGAAGTCAACCGTTGCCGGATGGCTTCTTTTCATTTGTATTATACACCATTTGCTTTATTTTGTCAATACAAAAATACACAAACCGCAAAAACCGCACCGAAAGGTGCGGTTTTTGTTATTTGTTATTTGAGCTTTCTGTCGGATTTTACGTATTCTCTGCCCGTGACGAGATAATCTATCGACACGCCGAAATACTCCGACATTTTCATCAGCATACGCAGATTTGGCTCTCTCCTGCCTGTTTCGTAATGCGAAAGTGCCTCGCGTGTTATGTTAAGCACATCTGCCAGTTCCTGCTGACTCATTTTATTATCTTTTCTTAAATTTCTTATTGTGAGCATTTTATTACCTCGCCACACGGGCTTTTATATGCAAACAGCCCCTTAAGGGGCTGTTTGTTGTGTATATGGTTTTAATTATTTAACTACTGTAACAGTATATCCCGTTGTAGGAGCAAAGTTCAAAGCAACCATACCTTTTCCAGATCCGCCTGCGTTATCTGTTGTTACAGATTCGCCATTTACAGTAACAATACTGTTATACATCTTGCCTGCGAACTTACCTGTATAACCTTCTGTTTTGCCATCTGCGCATTTAGCAGTAAGTTTAACATAAGCTGTAACTTTTTCTACTGTTATATTGCCTTTAGCACTATTATCTGCAAAGTCTCTGAGTGTAGCTATAAGACCTGCTGCAACATAGTGTGAAGGTTTATCTGTTGTTCCTTCTGCTATCTTGTTGCCGTTACCGTATGTAGCAATAGAAACAGGAGCGCTTGCTGTACCGATTGTGCAGTTCGAAATTGTGCCGTGAGAAGCTGCACCTACAAGACCTGCTGTGTAGAATGTAGACTGAACAGAGCCGCTTTCAACATTAACATTCTTTATTGTACCGCCGTCGAGATAACCAACTGCTACGCCAACGTTAAGACCGTCGAGTACAGAGTTTGTTATCTTTACATTAACCTTTTTAAATTTGATGTTTTCAAGAGTTGAGCCTTCACCGAGATAAGCAACGAAACCTACGCCGACCTTATCCATTTTACCTGTGGAAGCACAGTCTATAAGATAGCCTTCTTTAACAGCATTGAACTGTTCGTCAAGTGTAAGACCTTCAATTACAACACCATTTTTACCGCCGGAAATAGTACCCTTGAATTCGTTTCCGCGAGTGTTACCGATAGGTGTCCAATTGTTCTTTGTTGCTGCATCTTCTGCATTAAGCGTGATTGTGGTATTTTCAGCAGGGGCAAGAGTAATTGTCTTGCCTTCGAAGTTGTAACCGCCGTTTACGAGAGTGGAAAGTCCTACAACCTGCTCAGGTGTTGTAAGCGTATATTCTTTTGCTGAGTCATATGTAGCTGCGTCAAACCAAGTTGTAACGCCACCGCCCTGCCATACTACAGATTTCATTATTTCTTCAACCTGTTTAGCTGTAAGCGTGCTTGCCTTCTTGTCAAGAGCTTCAATAGCCGCAACTATCTTTGCATTGGCTTCATTGATTTTTTCAACATCTTCTGTTGTGGGGAAATCTTTTGTAGCATCTGCAATGGCCTTTGTAACCTGTGCAAGAGAAAGGTTCTTTGCCTGTGCAGCGTCAACAATTGCCTGTACCTGAGACTTTGTGAGTGTGGATGTACCGGAAACTGCTGTGTTTACAATAGCCTTAACCTGTTCAGCGGAAACGCCTGTGAAAGATACTTTTGCGAATGCATCGTTGATTATTGTCTTAACCTGCTGTTCTGTAAGACCTGTGTTTTCAAGCTGTGCGTTTGCATAATAAGCTGCAACTGCGCCTTTTACAGCGTCCTGAATTGCGTCAACCGGAACGGTTGCACCGTCTTTAAGCTCGGATTTGAAAGCTGTTGTAAGTCTTGTAGCAAGCTTCTCTTCGAAGTCTTCCCAACCGAGCCAGTTGCTGTTATTGAGCTTTTCAATAACGTCGTTTGCTGTCTGTTCCTGCTTAGCGGCAGCCATTTCCTGCGCCTTAGCGGAATCTTTTGCTTTCTTTACCACGC
>OIWT01003380.1_pt1 | contig 14711 bp, 21 predicted proteins | sample 1587701 | NCBI WGS metagenome assembly OIWT01 (sample SAMEA3888904, study PRJEB22519) | human gut metagenome | biome: human gut; feature: human-associated habitat; material: faeces | place: Denmark | collected 2009
ATTGACCCTCAATTCAAGTGGACGTTAAATCTATTTAATTGCTGGAAACTCTCTACGGAGACAATCAGCAGCCAAGCCGCGTGAGCGGAAGGTTCAACGACTAGTCGAAAGACGTAAGGCACAAGTCATTTAATGGTGTCTGAAACAATAGAATATCATAAGGAGATTGTTAGTATGCAATTATATTTTTATAATGGTCAACCAACTAATTATTCTGTAACAGAAGATGGCAAAGTTTTTAGTCATTTTAAAAACGATTTTGTTACTGGTAGCCAAAACAAAAATGGGTATAGAAGCTACAGTATCAGCTTAGGAAATGGAATTACTAAACGCTTATATGGACATCGAATGATTGCAGAAACTTTTATTCCTAATCCAAATAATTTGCCAGAAGTTAATCATATAGATGGTAATAAACAAAATAATCGAGTAGAAAATCTTGAGTGGACTACTTCTTCTCAAAATAAGCAGCACGCACTTAAAACTGGTTTATATGATAACAAACTTCAAAAAGTGTACTGCTTTTCAGAAGATAGAAAATTAGTAAAAGAATACTCTAGTTTAGCCGAGGTTTGTCGAAAATTAAACGCTAATTATTCTAATTTATGTAATGCTTTAAATGCCAAAGAAAAAACTTTAAGCTATGGTTATTATTGGTGTAAAGAAAATAACCCTAATTTTAAAATTTTAGTCGTAACTTCTGGAAAAGCAAAATCTGTAAATCAATACGATTTACAAGGCAACTTTATTAAAAGATATGATAGTTTTTCAGCAGCTGCTCGCGCGACTGGCTTAAATAGAACGCATATTGGAGAATGTTGTAATGGTAAAAATCGTACCTATGGCGGATTTATTTGGAAATATGATATGTGATATAGTCTAATCTTATAGGTGACTATAAGCTGCAATTTGCGGCATCTATCTGACGAATAGATGTGAATGAAAAATGTTGGACCGGAGGGTCCTCAGATTCTTGGATTAATTATGACAAAATGGATAAATATCGTACCATAGTTAATCCAGAAAAAACCTCTAAACTTCAAGCTGGAGACAAGAGTTACTACTATATATCTGTAGACGTAGCTCGTAAAGGCGTAAATACTTCTGTTTAGATATTTAAAGTGCTTCCTCAAGAAACTCGTTTCCTTAAGAAACTTGTGAATTCTTTGACGTTCCATGATATGCACTTCCAGCTTCAAGCAATAGAGCTTAAAAAGTTATATCAACGCTATCATCCAAAAGAAATGTGTATTGATGGAACAGGACTTGGAGTTGGCTTGATGGATTTCATGGTTATTGATTAGCTTGGTGAGGATGGCGTTATGTATCCTGCGCTAAGTTGTATTAATGACGAAGATTATAAAAAATATTCTGGACCTAAAGTGATCTATTTATTAAAAGCTAATGCAACTGAAAACAGTTTAATTCACTCAAACTGTTATACTCAAATTGCGAATGGCTCAGTTAGATTCTTAATTTCAGAATAGGAAGCTAAAGTTAAACTTTTAGGTACAAAGAAAGGGCAAAAAATGAAACCAGCTGAACGTTTGGTTCGTCTTGCGCCGCATATTGAGACAACTCGTTTGTTTGAAGAAATTTGTAACTTAAAAGTTAAGAATACTGGAACTAATACCGTAGTTGAACAAATTAGCTCTAAAATCAATAAGGACCGTTTTTCTGCTTTTGAATATGCGCTTTGGCGTATTAAAGCTGATGAAGATGAATACTTCCGTAAAAAACGTTATAAGAATAGAAGTTTAAGTAAATTTATGCTCTTTACGAAGAAATAAAAGGAGGTCTATATAAATGTAGGATATTAGCACTAAATTTGATATAGCTGAAAAATTTAAAGCTAAGAATTACGACCTCGCTCATTTTAATAAAATTGTAAAACAAGTCTCTAAAACTCAAGAACGTCCTTATCCCAGATGGGGAGATATTGGCGGACTTCCAAGAATCCAAGCATACGGTTACAAATATACAATAGAAGATGTGACTAATGCTCTTGATAACTTGAGTCTCGTTGAAATGAGAAGAATTAGTCGTTATTTTTATAACACTAGTACTTCTTATAGACGTTAGATTGACCATTTCGCGCAATTGTATAAGTATTATTATGTCGTTGATTTTAAGCGCGCGGCGTAGACAAAAAAGAAAAGCACTTTGCTCAAGATTTATAATGAGACTCTTGATTTTCTTGATTCAATTAATATTCGCGATATATTTGGTTATATTACTTAGAAAGTATTAATTGACGGTGCATTTTTTGGGTATGTAAATGAGTTTGATGATAATAAAATTACAATTACTTAGTTGAATCCCAATTACTGTCGCTCAAGAGATACAAGTGCTTATGGGACAGCTTGTGTGGAATTTAACGTCCAATATTTCACGCGCTATCAAGATAAAGCTGATTTGGAAAAGACTTTAAAGAATTTCCCAGCTGGTGTGCGTTCTTATTGGAATGCTTATCATGCGGGCAAGGTAATTTCTCCTTGGGTGCGTTTGGCAACAGAATCTTCTTGCGCTTTCTTTATGGATAATAAGTGTACTCCACCAATTTATAGTAGCATTATTGACATTATGAATTTTGGTGATTACAAGAACATTGAGAAAAAACGTGATTCGTCAGAATTGGAAAAATTACTTGTCTAGCAATTTAAACTTGATGAAGATGGCGATTTGGATGTCTTAATGGAAGAAATGGCTGGTATGCATGAAGCCGTTTCTCAGATGATGAATAGTCATGATAATATTGATGTTTTAACGACCATTGCAGATAATGTCGATTTAAAAGATACTCAATCTAATACTAATCGTTCTGGTGAAACTAATCTTCAAAAAATGCTACTTCCAAAATATGAAAATGCTGGACTTAGCTCTGAAATTTTCTATGCTACTGGTGGCACAACTTTAGAGTATTCCGTAAATAATGCTACTTCCTTTATGAGTCAATTGATAGACAAATATTCAACTTGGCTCTCAATGTTATGTTATAGTCAATTCAACTATGGTAAGATTATTCCAATAGTAACCATTCTGCCAATCACTTGGTACAATCAATCAAAAATGGCTGATATGTATATCAAGAACTCTCAGTATGGCTTCTCTTGGATTCTTCCATATGTTGCTAGTGGCAAAAAGCAATCAACACTTCTTGACAATGCTTATATTGAGCAAGAAGTTTTGAATCTTTCTGAGGTTATGCGCCCATTGAGTTCTTCTTTCACTTAGACAGATGAAGGAAATGGTAATGGTAATAAGGCTTCTACTCAGAAGAAACCCGCTGGTAAACCAGGGCGCCCTGAAAAACCAATGGAAGAAAAGAGCGATAAGACAATAGCAAACATAAATGCTCAATAGTAATAGGCGAGGAAGTCCTTATGGAAAAGAAAATCCCTACTACATTCGTTGGTGAGATTGCCGAGGGACTTACACAAGTTTCTCCCGAAATATCTAAAGCACGATTAAGAATTTTCTATAAAGGATTTAATCATAACTAGGGATATATTACTGACGAATTTGCTGAAAAGTTATTGAGTTCTCTACCTTACACTCCCGTAGTTGGCATATTCAATGATTTGGTCAAAGATTTTGGCGGCCACAATCGAGACCGAAATGTTGCTAAAATATATGGTGTGGTGCCGCAAGACCCACACTTTGCTTGGGAAGACCATTTAGATTCGGATGGTGTAATGAGAACTTATGCTTGCACGGATGTGTATTTGTTTACGGGGCGTTATGATGCTGCGAAATTGATTCCTGGCAAACAGCAATCAATGGAGTTAGATACAAAGACAATTCGTGGCGATTGGCAAGTTATAAATGAATACGGTCAAGAGGGTTTTGTTTATACTGATGCGCAATTCATTGGTTTAAGTGTACTTGGAGATGACAAAACTCCTTGTTTTGAAGGCTCCGCATTCTACGAACTTGTTAGTCAATTTAACGATTTTATGGCCGCTAAAACTTCAAATGGAGGAAATGATATGGCATTAGAAATTACTAAGCCTGTCGGTGGTTCTAATCAAGTAGAATCAGAGATTGATGCAGCTGCTTCTGCAACTCCTGCGGAATCATCTGATCCATCTACTGAGCAAACCGAAGACACAACAGATTCTACTCCTTCTAATGAATCTGCGGCCGAGACAGCTGATGAAACTCCTGATGGAGACTCTTCTACTGACGATAAGAAAGATGAAGAGTCTGCCGATGACAAAAAGGATGAAGAAAAGCCGGCTGACTCTGAATCTAATCCTGATGAGGATAAGAAAGAAGAGGACAAGCCCACTGATTCTGCTTGTGGAGATAAGAAAGCAGATGCTGAAAAAGAAGAGAACAAATCTGCCGATTCTGCTTGCGGAAATAAGAAAGCAGCAGATGCTGAAGCTCAAGAGAAAGAGAAAAAAGAAGAGGATAAACCTGCCGATTCTGAATTAACTCCTTCAAATTTTGAAAATCTCAATAACAAAATTTTAGAGCTAAATCAGCAATTAGCTACTTATGAAGCAGAAGCAAATAAATTTAAAAATTTGTATACTGCTCTCAAAGCAGATTACGATGTTTTAGTTGCAGAGAAGAACAAAGAGTTAGCCGCGCAGAAAGACGCGAAACTCCAAGAGTACACTAGTTACATTAGTGATGCTGTAAAGCAAGATTTTGAGTCTCGCTTGGATTCTTACTCTACTGTTGATGATTTAGAGAAAGACCTTCTTTTTGCGGCTAAGCCTTCTTTATTTGCTAAGCACGATGATTTCGCTCCTACTTCAACTTATGAGGTTGATGAAGATGAAATCACTGCACTCATTAAAAAGAGTATGAAACATTAATTTTACCGGAGGTAAAAGCTATGGCTATTCAAAGACTAGCCCATATTGGATACGGCGTTATCGAGCGTAACCGTGTTAATGCCGAGAATATGGAATCTGCTTGCGAGTTGGATGCTACTAAGTTCCCCGATGGTGCAGAGGTTGGCCGTATTGTCGGCATTCGTAAGGATTTGGGCAAGGTTGTTCTTGCTACCGACCCTCTCGCAGTTAAGGGCGTTCTTAACAACTCTGAGAAGATTTATGATCAATTCCATCAGGGATTGAATCAATACAAGGTTAAGGGTGGCAAGATGGCTGCTGTTCTTTTAGTTGAGCAGGGCAATACTTTCACCACTAACACTATTTGCTATGACACTGAAGAGTTTGCAAATGACGAAGCAGTAAAGAGAGCATTTAAGGATTTGGCTACAACTTCTCTTGCTTGCATTCCTTCTACTGTTGCCGGTTCTGAGGGTATTCTTCAGTTGACTAAGAAAACTGAAGGCGCTCCTTTTACTGCTGTTGAGTATAAGGTTATGCCTGATATGTTTAACTATGGCGTTAAAGTTATGAAAAACGCCGTAGCAATGTGATTTCAAGGGGAGGTATTAAACAATGGCTTTTAATAAGAAAAATGCTTTGACCCTTGGTATTAAGGCTGCTTTACGTCAAGGTTATACTGATGGCACTTCTAATTTCTCTTGTGAGAATGTTAATGATGCTTTCCGCGACCAAGTTAAAGAGTTGGTTGGCGATTATTCTTTGTTCCGCCGCAATAAACTCGACTTTTTTGAGTTGATTGAGGAAATTTATGCAGAAGTTCTTCCTCAAAAAGTTCTTCAGAACTACGGCGTTCTTGCTGAGGTTCAGACTGTTGGACATGGTCAGAAGATTACCTTTAAGAAGAAGTTGGGTCGCGCACGTGGCAAGTCTTTCGTAACTCGCGTTGGCTTGGGCGGCGTATTTGAGACTTTCCGTTTGGATAGCACTGAATTCACTATTGAGACTGAGGCTATCGGCGGAGCTACTGCTATTGACTTTGAGCGCTTCTTGGCTGGTCAAGAGGATCTTGCCGAGCAAGTTGATATTTTGATGGAAGGCATGGACGAAGAAATCTACGTTATGCTTGCTAAGGCCATCAACAACTCTGCTAAGTCCGTTGGCGTTCAGTCTACCGATGGCTCTACTTTTGCTAAGTATGATGCTAAGGGCGAGTTGGTTCCTAATCGTGACATGACTAACGGTAATAAGACCTTTGTCGAAACTTCTAAGTTTGACCAAGTTAGCTTTGATCAATTGATCAATACTGTCCGTTACTACGGCAATCCTATCATCGTTTGCACTCACGAGTTTGCTGACAAGATTCCTTGCAACTATCTTGCAGTAAATGATACTACTACTGGTGCAAAGGGACTTCGTATCAGCGAGCAAGATGTTGCTGATATGCGCACTTATGGCGTATTGAAGATGTATAAGGGATGCCCAATTGTTGTTCTTCCTCAGAGCTTTGAGGACGAGACCAATCAACGCGTCGTTATGAATCCTGCTTATTGCTACATTATTCCTGGTGATGGCAATAAGTTGGCTCGTATTGTCTTTGAGGGTGGCCCTGTTGCTAATACTTATGAGCAGAAAGATCGTTCTATGGAGTTCTCAATGTATCAAAAAGTTGGCATTGCTATTCTCCATTATAATAACTGGGGCTTGTATCACGACTCTGAATTGGACACCGATTCTGTGGTTTGATAACTAATAGAGGGGTGAGATAAGATTCTCACCCCTTATTATTTTATTGAGTAAGGAGTAATTTTATTATGGATAACAAGAAAATTTATATTAAGAATATCAGCAATCATACCATTATTGTTGTTGAGCCTTCTATTAGATTGCGCGCTCAGCTTCGCCCTATGGCTCATTTCCCTGTTAAGGCAGAGGATTTTGACATTCTTGCTAATGATGATGGTTTTATTCATCTAGTTCGCGCGAAGAAGCTACAGGTTGAAGACGTTGAAGCTGGACTTGAAACTGGTTTAATTGACCAAGAGGAAGTTAAGCAGGACAAAGACGGGAACCTTGTTCAAGAGCACACCGAAGATTACATTGCAATTCGCAAGTTGCTCGAAAAGGGAACTGATCTTGAAGTCAAAGAATTGCTTAATGCTTCTTCAAAAGAGCGCAAAGAAATGATTGCTCAAATTGCAATGGACTGCAAAGATATTTCTTATAACAAGACCAAATTAGTTTCCAATGCAAGCGGCATTGATATTGAAAAGGCAAGATCTTTGGAGAGATAATCTATGACAGACTACGAGGATGTTTTTCAAGCATTTACAGCCAAAATTACCGATCGCGACCGTGCGGTTATGGACGACGATGTAAATGAGCAGGATATGATTGATTTATTAAATGCGGCTATTCCCAAGTTTAGACTTCCTCATGTTAGTCTATCTAAAGACGATGACACAGAGACTTTTGATGCCGACTTGGGACAAGATGAAATTCAAATTCTTGCTAACTTGATGAAGCGTGAATGGTATTAGCGTTTCATCTATGATACAGATGTCATTGAACAAAAGTATGCAGAAAATGATTTTGAATTTCACTCTCAAGCCAATCACCTAAAAGCACAAGTTAGTGGAATGACTGAGCTTTTAGATAAAGAAATCAAAAAGATGATTAGTGATTACAGCCGCACTCCTAATCATAAAGTTTTTGATTATTCACGACTTGCGGGGAAATAAAATGAATAGATAGAGTAAAAGGACTGCTGAGTATAGAGAGTATTTAAAAGGCAAGTATTACGGAATGCTCCGTGACTACGAAAAAGGCTGGGATTATGAGAAGTTACTCAATCAACTCGAAACCGAGATTCTCGGTACTTTTGACGAATTTGATGGAGAACTTTTAAACAGTCTTTATTCTAAAACTTGTTCATTAAGATTTTTGAGATATAAGTATTTTCGTGAAAACGTAATGCTCTGTATGAAGCTAGTGGATAAGATTTTTGTATAATGCCTTATCTTGATCAGTATAAGGCAAGGGTTTTAGCTTTTGGTCAAACTGATTAGGAAGTAATTGAGAATAAGTCTGCAAGAGATTTTGAAATGCTAAAGAAAAAGAGTCCAGATAGGTGCGAATTTACCTATAAAGGTAAAACCTATATAGGAGTCCTTTCCTCTGGAGCGCGAAGCGCCGCGCAGACAGAAAGTAAAATTATTTTCTATTTGAGAGCGGCCAAAGATATTCCTTTGCCAGAAGGTGCCGTTATTACAACTCGTGATAGAGGATTCGATAAGACTCGTTATTGGATCGTAATGAATCAAGAAGTTCATCCTTATTATGGATATTTCAAGTATAAGATGCTTGAATTAGACTATATATTAAAATATATAGGCACAGACGGTAAGGAACATTCAATTCCTTGCTATATCAACGGCACTGGCACATTTGATATAAAAGAATATTTTAAATTCTCTAATAAGAATTTAGTCCAAAAACCAAATCGCGCGCTTAATACAATTTGGGCGACAACAGATGATATTGATACTAATTGCCGTTTCATTATTGGTAAAGAAACTTGGCGATATGTAGATGATGATAGAATTAGTATTCCTGGTATTTCCTATGCTACTTTAAATCGAGTTGGCATTGATGAAAGTCAAGATTCTATTAAAGAACAGGTTGCGGGGACTGCCCGTTTAGATTCAATTTCTATTATTACTAATTATGGCACGGGGCTAGATGGAGAAGAAATTTCTATTAATGATGAGTTCGATGATTTAACTTTCTATCTTATCAAAGATGGTTAGATCGTAAAATCTAGCTTCTCTTATGAGATTAGTGACGGTTTCGCTAATTATAATGAAGATACAAACAAATTTGAATTACTAGGCAATGATGGCAGTATTACTGTAACAGACAATATTACTGGTTATTCTTAGAAATTTGATTTTGTTATTGACTAGATTAGAGAATATTTCTATATTATTGGTAATAATGTTATTGATGTTTTTGGGACTAATTATTATACCATTAATAGTGATTACACTAATATAACTTTTGAATTTGATAAAGATAAAGTTGCAGTTGTAAAAACTAAAGATGGTAAAATCAAAGTGGTCGCGCGGAGTAATCTTGGAGACACTCAAATTAAATTTAAGTCAGGAGATAAAGAAATTGGTACTCTTGATTTGAAGATTAAAACCGCCTGGAGGAAATAATTATGTCTGCATATTTATTTGAAGACCTTGGGCGTGCGCTCAATAAGATTGCACAAAAGTTAAGTAAAAACGAAGATTTGTGTCGTCTATTGACTGATATGAGCGAAACACCTCTCGACAAGAGTAAGAACTATGACATTACTAATCCCTTGCTTGAAAAAAACATTAGAATTAAACCTAAAGTTAATCCTAATGAATGTACCGAGGCTTTTGTTGTAGTGTCAATTCCAAATTTTGAGCCAGGCGATAATGCTGATTTTAATGACGCAACAGTTGCTATTGATGTTATTTGTCCAATAGATAAATGGTTAATAGATGACATTTGCCCGCGCCCATATAAAATAATGAGTCAAATCTATGAAGAACTTCAAGGCTCAAGAGTTACTGGTATTGGTACTTTGTAGTTCATTGGAGAGTAGCAAAACGTAGTTTATGAAGATGTTACAGATAACCAAATGGTGTTTATGGTGACAGCTAATGGCTAATTATTCTAAATCAGATTTGCTCTCTAAAGCCCCTCTTGATTTTCATGGATTAACCATTTATAAACCTACTCTTGACGAAATCCAATAGATAGGATTTGATAATTATAATCGTTACACCGCGCGCATAACACTTTCGATTTTAGATATAGCTAAATTCCTAGAAGAATAGAGAATAGGTGGAGATGTCCCCTCTCCACTTCATTTTACTATTGATACTTGTAACGGGAATCCAATTGCTTTTTTGGAGTTACAAATTGCTTTTTTTACTTATTTAAGGAAGCCGATAGAAATATCGGGAGATACTATTGTTATAATTGACGAATAGCCCGATAAGAATTTTGTTCTTGACGAATCAAATTTCAATGAGTTTCAAGAAGTAATTTTAATGATTAATAAAATGTATGATGTTGAGGAAGAGCGGGAAATTATTTCGCCCAATGAAAAACTCAAGCAGAAGTTTATTAAAGCAAGATTGAAATTACGTGAAGCGAAGAAAAGAGAGCGAGAAAAAAATTCTCAAAAAGGGGACGGAATTACTTTGCCAGACATTATTTCATCCCTTTGTGCTTATGGCATTGGTTATACGATGCTTAATGTCTGGGATTTAACAATTTATTAGCTTTACGATTAGTTTGAAAAAGTAACTGGCAAAGATAGGTATGATAAAGATTATGCTGCGATCTTGGCAGGTGCTGACGCTAAAAAGATAAAGTTAAAGAATTGGATGACTAATCCTTAAAGGAGGAAATTAAATGGCTAGTATTCTTGATATGTACGGTATTAAGGAAGTTGCTGACGTAACATTTTACCGTATTGATGGAAACAACAAGTACACCCCAGTCCTTTATCTTGATACTTTAAAAGTATCTACTATTGAAGAGACTGCTTCTAGTACTGATGCTACTGGTGGTAAAGGTAACGCTAAATTGATTACCTGGGACTATGGTAAGGAAATCACCATTACTCTTGAAGACGCTTTGTTCTCTATGGAGTCTATGGCTCTTATGCATGGTGCTGCTTCTTTGCCTGGCGTTGATAAGAAAGGTGAAGTTACTGGTTTAAAGGACGGCGAGAAGTTTATGCTTCGTACCGCTCGTTGCTTGGGTACCAGTACTGATGGTACCGATCTTGCAACTCGTGTAGCTTTGCCTGCTGGCATTGATGAAAAAACTAACGTTACCTATTATGGTCCTCAAGGTGAGAAAATTGCCACTGGTGCTTTTAAAGAAGGCGAATGGTATATTGCTCAATGGAAAGTAAAGGCTGGAGATAACGTAAAGACCATCGAGATTAGTGCTTCCAACTTCCCTGGCACTTATCGTATTGTTGGTACTACTTACGCTCGTGATTACTCAACCGGTACTGACAAGTTCTTTGAGTTTGAAGTTCCGATGGCTAAGATGGACCCTGCTCAGACAATCACCATGCAAGCCGAAGGCGATCCTTCTACTTTCTCTATGACTATGAAAGTTCTTCGTCCTTCTGATGGCGTTATGATGCGTTTAACTGCTTATCCTGATGTTGACGTTAGCGCAGCAGGCGAGCTTGCTAATGAGGAAGGTTAATTAATATTTAATCATTCAAGCCTATTCCGAGCCGGGATAGGCTTTTTCTTTTAGGAGTAAGGAGTAATAATTATGGATAATAATTATGGAATAAAAGATTTGTATAAGGGTTATTTGTTGGCTGGAACAAAAACTACTGTTAATGGTCAAGCATATGAAGAGAATGAAATTATCCTTGAATTTGATAATATTCAGTAGATAGCTTTTGGAGAGGATATTTAGTCTATTTCTGCGCGCGGTGGCTATTAGAATCCAGTTTTAATTAACTGGGAAACCGCGCGTAATATGTATGGTGCAATTAATATGGGGCGTGTTTCTCCAAATGGTTTTGCGATGATTGCACGTTCAAATATTAATTCGGTAGAAGAAGGCACTAAATCTCTCCCTTATTCTCAAGAAGTATATATTGATTCTGATGGGATTTTTACTTTCGATCATTCGCCTAATACATCTTATCCGCTTAAGATATGGGCGCTGTCAAAAGGCAAAAAGACGAGAGAAATTGTGGACTATATAATGTAGGATGATACTCTAATTTTAGAAGATACAGATATAGACGTACTTGTTACCTATTGGTATGATGTAGATATTGATTATTAGACAGTGAATGTAGGTGCCAAGGACTTTAATGGGTATCTCAAGTTTGTCGGTAAGTTTTATTATACCGATGAAAATACGAGCAATCGTAAAACGGGGATTATTGAAATTCCTAAATTATTGATTCAAAGTAATTTTAATTTGAATTTTGGAAGGAATACCAGCCCATTAATATCGGTTCTACAATTCGCGGTTATTCCTGATGGCTCTCGTTACAAGAGAAAGTCCATTTAGGTAACTTATCTTGACGATGATATAGATGCGGATATATGATATTAAAGACTGGTAAGTATTTACCAGTCTTTTTTATTTGAGGTGAAAATGATGGCTACAAAAGGCAATATTAATTTATAGCTAAACATAAATACCCAGTTTACTAATGTAAAATCTGCGGTTGACGCTTTTCAAAAATAGCTGTCTAATATAAAGATAGATACTAATTTTAGCAATAGTAAAGGATTAGCAGACAATTTTTCTAAATAGGCCGATTAGATTAAAGCTAAGTTAGAAGAGATCAATAAATTTGATTTTAATACTAATTCTTCTAAAAATTATGCAGCTTTATTGCAAGATGTTAGGACTTAGTATGCCCAATTATCCGCGGCTGTTAATGATTATAAAGTTTCACTTGGAAAAGAAAAAAGCGAAGTTCGAGATAAATTAAAAACAGAATAGGAAAATCTTCAGGTCTTAAAAGAAAAAAGTAAAACTGAGAAAGAGTATATTGATGGATTTTAGGCTTATCATAAGGCTTTAGCAGAAGCAAAAACGTAGAATCGAGAACTAACCGAAGACGAAAAATTATTAGTTGCAACTTATAGTTCTGAAACTAGAACTATGAAGCAATTAAAAGAAGATCATAAAAATACAAATCAAGCTAAAAGAGAATCTTAGGCTGAAATTAAAAAATTACAGGCTGCGGATAAATCTTATACTGCTTTATTAAAAACCGAAAGTAATGTTCAAATGCAGGTTAAAACTGCAATTGAAACCACTACTGCGGCCAGACAAGATGAATATACTGCTGCAAAAAATCAAGAAGCAGTGAATAAATCAAATGCTGCACAACTTTAGAAACAAACCGAAGCTCAAAATAAACAGGCTGAGGCTATTCGTAAAGCGGCTGAAGAACAGAAGAAAGCTAAAGAAGAAGCAAAAAATAATTTTAGAAATTAGGAAAAAGAGCGAATTAATCAAGAAATTAATTCACTTTAGAATGACACTAATAGTAAATTAAAAGAATATCGAGATATTCAAGATTCTGCGACTTACGGAACTAATAATTTAACATCTGCTCTTGAAAATCAAATTATTAAATGGACTTCTTTTCGAGCAATTGTACAATTAGCTTAGAAATCTATTCAAGATATTGTTTAGACATATCAAGAATTAGATGATAATTTAAGTGCTATTTCTGCCGTTAGTGGAATTGCAACAGAATAGCTTTGGGGCGATATGCCAAAAATGATTGATAATGCTAATTCATTGGCGTTATCAATTGATGATTTGACTAATGGCATGTTGCTATTCTATCAGCAAGGTTTAAGCACAGAAGAAACTGAAATCCGTCTTAATGCCGCAGGTAAAATGGCTGCAATTTCTTAGCAAGATCTTTCAACTGCCGTTGACCAATTAACTTCTACCATGAACGCTTTTGGTATGAGTGGAGACGATGCTGCGAATGTTGTTGACGTTTTCGCAAATATGGCTGGTAAAACTGCTACTGACGTAGAAGAACTTGCGACAGCTATGGCTCGTACTGCTTCTATTGCTAAGAACGCTGGGATGACTTTTGAGCAAACTACTGCTTTCATTGCTACAATGGAAGAAACTACTCGTTTGAGTGCTGAGACAATCGGTAACTCTATGAAGAGTATTATCGCTCGCTTCCAAAAATTAAAAACTGATCCTTCATCTTTGCTTGAAGATGGTGTTAGCGCCAACGATGTTGAAAAAGCATTAAAGAAAGCGAATGTTGCACTTCGTGATACTGAAGGTAATTTCCGTAATATTGGTGATGTTATTATGGAATTATCTGCTAAGTGGGATACATTGGATACTAACACTTAGAAGTATATTGCAACTATGGCAGCTGGCACTCAATAGTCTTCAAACTTTATTGCTTTAGTTGGTAATTATCAATCCAACGTTAATAATCTTGCTTATGCAATGGATTCTGCGGGAGCAGCAGAAGAACAATTCTAGGTTATTAGTTCTAATTTATCATCTGCTTTAAAAAAATTAGACAATAATTTAGTAGCATTAAAGACTTCTTTCTTAGGTGGGGCAAGTGTTTTAACTACTTTTGTTGATATAATTGCTACTTTAGTTGGAGCTTTAGCTAAAGTTCCAGCTCTTGTAAAAGATATAACCATATCTTTTACTGCTTTAGTAGCTATAATGACTGCGCATAATTTAGTTGCGCAAAAAAAGATAGCGATTGCTACGCTTGAAACAAAATCTATGCTATCTGAGTGGAGTGCTGCAGCGAAAGCAGCATCAGGTAGTAAAGATCAAACTATAGCTTTAGTAAAAAATATAGAAGCAACAATTGATTTAATTGGCGCAAAAAATAAATTGACTAAAGCAGAAATAGAAAATTTAAAAGCAACCACTCTTAGTACTTTAGGTTATGAAGAATCTACTAAAGAATTAACAAAAATTAACGCAAGCGCTCAGAGATTAGAACATGAATTTTTAAAAGGAACTAATTTAAGTGTTGGATTAAAAGATGCTTTTGTAAATGCTTTTTCAAAAATTAAAGATTCTATTACAACTGCAAAGTCAGCAGTAGAAGCTTTTTACGCAGCTACTGGTCCAATCGGTATTGCTTTAACGGCGATCGTTGCTGCGATTACATTAGTTACTTTCGCTCAAAATACATATACAAAATCTATTCAAGACAATATTGATGCTTTAACTGAATAGGCTTCTTAGCATAAATAGCAAAAAGAATAGTATGAATCCTCAATAGAAAGTTTAAATAATTATAAAGAAAAATTAAAAGAAGCATATGAAAAAGGGCAAGATTTAACT
>OIWT01003386.1_pt1 | contig 14695 bp, 21 predicted proteins | sample 1587701 | NCBI WGS metagenome assembly OIWT01 (sample SAMEA3888904, study PRJEB22519) | human gut metagenome | biome: human gut; feature: human-associated habitat; material: faeces | place: Denmark | collected 2009
CGCGAATGGTGGCATGGACGGAGATCTTCTCGTTACGGCGGATGGAGAAGGAACGAATGGTGAAACGGGCTATAGAATTAGAGGACTTGGCTTGCAAATGAACGAACCCTTTCCATACACGGGCTCCTGGCCGGAAATCTGCTGCAGCACACGAGCCGCCTTGGAAATAGCATCACCGGACTCACCAACGCAGATGTTGATGACCAGCTTCTCAACGCGGATGTTACGCATGGGATTAGCCTTCTCGCTCTACAGCAGATGAGCCATTGCACGGTGATCACGGTCCGCCTACCATTTTCAATGCAAGTGTTGTTGCCTTTCTCTAATTGGAAAGAAGGAGTCCACGGCCAAATCGGGCCTTATGCAAATCGGTGCTCCACGCCGCACACCAGATTCCGACGTGATTGCAAAACAACAGCCCAATATAAAGGAATAAAACAACAGACTACTTGGAAGACCCCTTGGGAAGTGCGTAAGCGCTCTTAAGCTCGGGATGGTCCTCGATCATCATCTTCACCAAAACGTCGGTATGGCCCAGCAGCACGCCCACGCCCTCGTAGGTGGAAGAACGACTCTCGATAAGCTTGTGAAGCTTGAAGAAGCACTGCTTCAGATCCGTCGACTTCTCCAGCTTATCTCCGTGATAGCACAGAATCGCGCGCACCCACGCAAACAACGCGATTTCGATCTAGTCCTCACAAACAGAAGATAACCCCTACACGCGGATTATCGACTAGCTTGTCCTGCAAAACAGAAACGAGCGGGGAGATGTAGCGAAATTCGAGCTTTTCGGTGACAACATTTGCGGACTACTCCTTCACAGGAAATCGCTGCGTTTACCCTACTGAATACCTTCAAATAGTCCACCAGCTTTTCCGTATCGCCCTCATCGAGCATCTTGGTAATCTTGTTAACGGCTTCCTCAATTCGCTGAACATTCTCCTTTACATCTTTAGCGATCGTCATCTTGTGCACGTACTTCCTCATCGCCACGACGGCACTGTTTCCCTTGGCTCCCTGTGTCATGATGGCCTCTTGCCTCATTTGTTTCATTCTCACTAAGCAAATGACTCCCACAACAAAGCCGTACTTCTCTTTCCCATTTTGCTTAAGAATCGGTTCCCACAACAAGAGAGTGAGAGAGGAAGGAATAAGCGGGACGAAAGGGAGAAATAACCGCGGGGCCCGCCCTGATTCGATGCGTTCAATCTTGTTTATTCTGTAAGTTTGGGATCCTATTCTTTGTTGCCTCTCTTCTCCTCGATGAATGGAATCTGACCTGTGCTGTAGATAATGCAGGGTGACGATATTTTCGAGCAGAACCTCTGCCACATCCGCAGATGCTACGTGTATAAGATTCCCCCCAGAAACACCGGTATGGGTTACCGTGCTGCTGGTTGGACGAACCAGATCTGGTTCGGTAGCCTGAACGTGGTTCTCCGCGGAAAGACCTGCTACATCGAGCTGGTGGACGACAACAGAAAGCTGTTCGCCTCCACGGCCATCCGCGAGGACGGTCCTGCGGTTTGGGCGAGGAGAGGGAGTGAGGCGTAGATCATCGAGCCCGTGCTGGATTCCTCTCGTTATTTCGTCATGAGAATCGAGAAGGACCGCAAGAAGGCGTACATCGGCATTGGTTTCCAGGAGAGATCGGAGGCTCTGGACTTCAAGATCGCTCTCCAGGAGTACAAGAAGTACCTGGACGAGCCCGAGGAGCTCTCCGACGAGGAGGAGCAGGATTACGCTCTTCAGGATGGTGAGTCCCTCCATGTCGAGGTGGCCATCAAGAACAAGAAGGTGCGCTTTGTTTAGGGAAGTGAGATCTAGAGACACAACAAGAAGAAGGTGGACGATGTGATCGAGGTGGACGAGAACGGTGCTCTGGCTCCTCCTCCCGAGGCTGGTCGTGCGTCTTATTATCGGCGTTTGAGAAGTAGATCGTCGCCGCGCTCGTGGCTCTCGCAGAAAGGCTGAGGCTGCTGACGAGGACATGATTGGTGCTGCTGCGCCTGCCGCTGCTCCCGCTGCTGCTCCCGCTCCGCAGAGGGGATACACGTGGATGATGCGGAAAGCGCCTGATTTGTAGTGACGATATTTTCAACATGTTCTAATGCCTTGGCGACTGCTTACCTTTTCGTTGTTTGTTGTACGAAGCCGTTCCGCCTGTTGCCGCGGGGAGAGTGGGGGATCTTTCGTTCGCCAGTCATAATCCGTACGGGAGTCATTTCTAGAATCGCAGCTGCTTTTCTTCGCACATTTATTTCTTTATGGGTTCCACTTACAGTCTTATCGAGGACAAGAAGTCCTTCTCTATTGTTATGCCCGGAACGGAGGACCTGGCAACCGGCTCCGTAGCGAATGGCGGAGATACTGAGCGGTAGGGAGCGATCCGCCGTCACTACGCGTGTGCCAACGGGTTGGAGAAGTCGTATAGCCCCTACGTGAACACATTGTACGAGAATTTCCTGTACGCACGGAGAGGCGCGGTGAGTGGATAGGCACGCTTACAACATGGGTCCCGACGCGAATTTCGTTGGCTGGAGACCCATCGTGAACGGAGAGGCGCAGGCCTACACCTTCTACACGTAGCCGGATATGCGCGCGCCTGATAGCTAGGTATGCGGAGGCGAAGGTGAAGATCGAGGCGTACAGCCGTGCGCTCGCCAAGCACGATCTTCTGTCGCATACGCAGGGATTCGAGAAGCGGTCTGACGGCACTCCCGTAGAGGTTCTGGGACGCGATTTACCCGCAGATCCGCACTATTGGTCACTTTATGAAGAACTCCATGCCGCTGATCATCTCCGAGTTTGCCGTCTGGAGGCTGAACGGCACGGTGGTTCCTCTCTACGACACGCTGGGCATCGAGGCCATTGCCCACGTCTGCTGCGAGGCGGAGCTGAAGACGGTGCTGTGCAACCCCGCGTCGGCCGCCCTGCTTCTGCGCAGCATCAACGACTGTCCGGAGAAGTACGAGGCTCTGAAGAACATCATCATCGCGAATGGCGAGGCGACGGAGGAGATCAAGACCATGGCCGCCGAGCGCAAGATCACGCTGTACTCCTTCGAGGCGCTGATCGAAGAGGGAATGCCGCTTCCCGACCCGGAATTGCCGAAGGTGGAGGGCAGTGACTTCTGCATGATTTGCTACACGAGCGGCACAACGGGCACGCCGAAGGGCGCGCTGTTCTCGCACATCAACCTGGTGTCGGTGGGCGCGGTTTGCCGCGGATACATCTACGAGATGTCGCACTTCGGTCGCAATGACTACTACATCTCCTACCTGCCCATGGCGCACGCCTTCGAGCACTTCATGCAGACTGCTTGCATTGCCGCGGGAATGGGCATCGGCTTCTCGCAGGGCGACACACGCAAGATCGTAGACGACTTCAAGGCGCTGCGGCCGTCGGTGTTCGCCTCCGTGCCGCGCCTTCTGGAACGCATCATCGGCAAGGTGAAGGACGAGGTGGCCCATCGCAGCTGGGTGGTGCGCGCCATGTGGAACGTGGCGTACGCGCGCAAGGTGGGTGCGGTGATGGTGTGTGAGAAATAGAAGATGTACATCATGCGGTACAACACCAACCACTGCCCCGTGTGGGACGCGCTGGTGTTCCGCCCCATTCTCCGCGCCGTGGGCCTGGACAACGTGCGCGCCATGGTCACGGGCTCCGCGCCCATCACCGCCGACAACCTGCTGTTCCTCCGCATTCTCTTCCAGTAGTCACGCCGTGATGGAGTCATGTGTAGGACCAACGTGCTGCAGGGCCTGGGCGCGACGGAGACCAGCGGCGGCGCGTGCGTGTCACTCCCGAAGGACTTCAATACATTCGACCACTGCGGCTGCCCCATCCGCGCGATGGAGGCAAAAGTGGGGGATGTTGGGGGGAATGAGGCGTAGTTGATTTCCGTGCCGGAGATGGGCTATCTGATCACCGACAAGTGGCACGGGCGCGTGGTGGACAAGGACGGGAAGGTGGTGAACGAGGGCGTGCCGTGCTCGGGCCGCGGCGAGGTGTGCTTCCGCGGGTACAACGTGATCAAGGGCTACTACCGCCAGCCGGCGATCAACGAGGCGACGTTCGACGCGGACGGCTGGTACCACAGCGGCGACATCGCCATCTGGAACCAGTACGGCGGGCTTCAGATCGTGGACCGCAAGAAGGACATCTTCAAGCTGTCGCAGGGCGAGTACATCTCGCCGGACAAGGTGTCGGGCGTGTACCAGGCGTGCCCCGTGGTGGGCAACCTGTTCGTGTACGGCGACTCGTACCAATCCTTCCTGGTGGCCGTGGTGATTCCCAGCGAGCACCACCTGCGCGAGTGCCTCAAGAGCAGAGGAATTAAGGAGGAGGGAGTTTCATTTGCCGATCTGTGCAAGATGCCGGAGGTGAAGGCGGTGGTGTTCGACGAGATGAACAAGGTGGCGAACCAGAGCAAGCTGGTGGGCTTCGAGAAGATCAAGAACATCTACCTCGATTGCGAGCACTGGACGATCGAGAACGGCATGCTGACGCCGACGATGAAGCTGAAGAGACAGGTGTCCAAGAACAAGTACATGGAGGTCATTCAGGAGCTGTACAAGGAGGGCATGTACAACCCCAATGCGGCCAAGCACTAATTCTCTACTCTACATAGTTTGCCTTGTTTCTTGCACCACTCACATTGTGTTCCACCCCTCTCAAGTTGGATGAATCCTTCGGGTATTCTTTATAGTTCAGCAGGCATGATCCGTAGACAAGAAATTCATTGTTGCTCTTGCCTCCGCAGCCGCAATCCTCTCTGCGGCGGCTGCCTTCTATCTCCGTAAGCGAAACGGGAAGAAGAGAGAAAAGAAGGAGGAAGAGAAGAAGGAAGAACCTGCTCCCGTGAAGCCCGCCCCCGTTCCTCAGGACTCTGGCGAAGTGGACTTTTCTAACGTGAATACGGTGGATGACGTGTTCAGCATGGCGTACAAGTACATGGCGGCTCTCCAGTTTGAAAAGGTGGGTATTTTCAGCAAGGCTTCATCATAGGCTATCAAATGCTACTCAAAGTGCATCAAGATGGTCGGAATGAAGGACAAGCAGAAGCGAAAGCTCATGTTCAACTCCCGTGCAAATGCCTATCTCACCATGGTGATTTGTGGTGTAACGCTGGTAACAGTTAGAAGAACATCGACGGCGCCATTGGCGACTTTACCGAGTGCATCAACCTCTTCCCGCTGGATAGCAAGTGCTACCTGAACCGCGCGGAGGCCTACATGAAGAAGGAGCAGGAGGAGAAGGCGCTGCACGACTACACCATGTACACGCTCCTGGAGGCGGACTTCACCAAGATCCCCGACTCCATCCACGATGCGATGATGAACATTCAGAAGTCCATCGGATTCAAACTGGCCGCGGAGGAGGTGCAGCGAAGGAAGAAGGATCCCAGCTACGTTGGGGTTGGCGGGCGAATTGATGCGTAGGTGAAGCCGTTCCCTCCCAAGAGCCACTTCAAGACCTTCTTCGGCTACTTCGTGAGCGAGAAGGACAACGAGTACAACGTGCACAACTGGTCCCTGGTTGAATTGACCGAGAAGATCAATTCCTTCTCTCCCGACGCCGACACGCAGTATTCTCTGGGCGATCTGCATTTGATGCGTGGCGGCATGCTGAAGGCTGCTGGCTGCTACAAAGAGGCTTTCAACGATTTCAAATCGGCATGCGACGAGGAAAACCAATGTCACGACATGTTCGATGCCAAATTGGAGTGCGCCACCTTCTACACGCTTCTCGGCGAGAACGAGAAGGCGGATGCGCTGTTTAAGGACCTTCTGGACAATGGCAGCAAAATGTCCCCGAATCCGAATTGGATCAACTTCTACGCCAAGTACTCCACCTCGCTGGTGTCCTCGGATCAGAAGGCCGCGATGGACCTCGCGTCGAAGGCCGTGGAGCTGTACCCCAATGATCCCGATGTGCATTTAGCTCGGGGCAGCGTGGCGTATATGTGCCACAACCATGAAGAGGCCATCAAGGTTCGGTTGCGGCGAGGGGGTGAGGCGTAGGAGCTGAAGGCGAGCATCGCGATTCACCCGTCGACCTGCGCGTACATGTACTTGACGATGTGCTACGGCGAGTCGAACACGGACGAGTGGTTGATGGCATGAACCGTAAGGAGTAGGGCCATTCCGATGATTAAGAAGGCCGTGGAGCTGGACCCCAAGAATGCGGAGGTTGTGTTGTCTGCATCATATCAGTGATAGATCTTGAACGCGTACGGCGATCTGATGATGATGAGAGGCTCCTATTTGGCGGCAAAGGGCAAATACGAAGAAGCCGTGGAAGCGGCGCCGAACGTGGCCGTGTCGTACGTGAACCTGGCGTCGCTGGTGTTGCGCGTCAGCAAGAACACACAGGAGGCGGTTGCCCTGCTGCACAAGGCGATTCAGAAGGATGCGTGCTGCATTCAGGCGTACGTCCTGCTGATCCAGGTATACACGCTGATGAACAAGGAGAAGGACATTGAGGAGGTGATCAAGAAAGGGTTGGCCTGTGCCGTTGATTTTGACGACATTGCCGAGGTGCTCGGCTACAAGTACGTCATCGAGGAGTCCACGAAGTGCAACGCCCTCGTCAAGCAGCTGAGAGAGGAGAGCAAGCAGCAGAAGGAGGAGAGCAAGCAGTCCATTTAAGGAGCGGGTTTGTTGCAACAAGCACGCGATTATATGATATCATATTTCTGTAAACAAGTTAAAAGCCATACACCTTCTTTCCCAAGAAATCAACAAGGACAGGATCGTTGTTGGGTCTCCAGTTGTAGGGAGTTCCATCGGGATGGATAGGCACCACAGACTCTTCGACCTCCTTGGGGACGCCGTTGGGGTACACCACCTAGAGATCAGCCCTCGCTTCACCCCGCGGCCTACGTTCAGTGGAGGAGGCGCGTTTCTCATGTACGTAGCACCGCCGGGGTACCAAGACTCTATACGTGAGTCCCTCCTTCTCGAGATAGAATCCTACGGACATAGGGATCGGGGTGCGCTCTGCGAGCGTACTCCTTTAATCCAGCCTCCAGAGCAGCCTTCGCTTCCCTATACATCAGCCGCTACGAAAATGCGCAGTACGGAGAGTTGGGGTCCAATTTTGCGTTGTCGCGGAACTGCTTTCGGAGCTTCGTCGCTTCCTCCATGAAGATATCGCGGTCCGTGCTCCAGGACATCAATGCCTTCAGGGCGTGCTTGTACAGGCGGCACACCTGCTGCTGGTGCGTAAGAGCCTCTTGCTTGATATAGGGAGCGACTGCAGACAAGAAATGGCTGTTCATAGCTGTTTTTTGGGGAAGGAAGCTGTGTATGAACACCCGTTTTCATCCCCCTCAATCTCCAAAATTCCCGTTTTCACGTCTCCCTCGCTCTCTCTCAATTCGCTTCCTTTCTTTCCCAAACTGTGCGTTTGTGGTGTCTTCAACAAAAACGTCATCCTTAGTCTATTCACAACCCGCGATGGAATTCAACGTCAGCTGCATCATCTTCTACTTTTGATATTTCATTTCTGTCTCCACCTGTATTTCGTTTCTCTTTTTGGTGTTGCTCTTCTTCCGAATGGCGTTTCGCTTCCTTGCATACTCGGCATTCAGTCTCTCCTGCATCTTCTTCATCTCCACGCCGCACCTCTCCACTATCCGCTTCGATTCCTCCCCCTCTTCAATCTCCTTCTGCAGGGCTGCGATCTGCGTTTGGAGTGTCTGGATGCGTCCGAACCCTTCGCGCGTCTCCTTCTCAAACTCCTGCTTTTTCATCGCCAACATCTTCATCTCCTCCTCCAGCTGTCCCTTCAGCACCTCTGCCCGCTTGTTGTTCCTCCGCTGGATCGTTTCCAGCCGTCCTTCCGACTCCTTCATGATCCTCGCACATCCCTCCTTCACCGCGCCCTCCAGCTGGCTTCGCGCCTGCTGCATCTGCTTCTTCTTCTCCTTCTTCTGCTTCATCAGCAGCGCTACGCTCGACCCTCACTCCATCACCCACCCGTCATCATCTGCTGCATTGCGAGCAGTCCCGGGTCCTCGTCCTCCGACTCGCTTCCGTTCGACGACGGCGTGGAGTCCGTCGACTGCACCCGCACCTTCGGCGTAGACAGAAGGCTCTTGACCGTGTCCATCAGTTGCGTTGTGTCGATGTCTTCTGAGGACGACGAGAAGTCGGAGTCGGCTTCTGGGGCGGGTTTGGTTTCGATGGGCGGAGGCGGCGTCTCCACGCGTGCCTTCTTTCGCCCTGCTGTTTGAGCTTGAGGTGCTGTTCGCTTTTGCTGTGGCTTCCTTGTCGTGCGCTTGCGAGGGAGAGTGACCTTTTCTCCCTCGATTTCCACCTTCTCTGGTTCTTCGAGTTGCGGTGTTGTCTGTTTCTTCTTTTCTGTCTCCTCCTTCTGCTGTTTCTCTTCCGTCTCCTTCTCTTCCCGTTTCTCTTCCTTCTCTTCCTTCTCTTCCTCTTCACTTGGTTTGGATGGCATTTGCCACTTCCTTCGATACTCCTTCTTCACCTCCTTCTTCACTTCCTTCACCTCCTTCGTCTCCTTCTCTTCACCCAGCAGCTGCGACAAGAACGACATGCCCTTTCGTCGGCTCAGGCCCGCCATCTGCGTTGCCACTGCCTTCGTCATCGCCTTCGGCACCGGAGCCTCCGCCGGCTTCTCTGTCTGCCTCACCGGCGTGAAACTCTTCGCCTGCGCTGACGCCTCCTTTGCTTCCGACTCCTGCGCCTTTCCAGACTTGACAGACTTGACAGGCTTGTCGGACTTGACAGACTTGACTGCCTCGGTTGGTTTGGCTGGCTTCTTGGGCGTGGAGTGAAGGGAGGAGAGAGTGTCGATGGAGGCGCTCCGGCGCAGGGGGCTTTTGGCTTCGCTATGTGTGATGCGCACAAATCATATCCACGGCTTCGACTCCTTCAGAAGCGGCGTTGGATCCAGCGGCGGGTCCTGCGTCTCCTTCACCACCGTCACCTCGGGCGTTTCATTCACCACCGTCACCTCGGGCGTTTCATTCACCTCTTCATTGCGCATGGAATCACCCACCTTCTCGTCCTCCTTCACGGGCACGGGCTCCAGAAGCGGCGTGGAGGAGAACAGCGTGCCCTCCTGCTCCTTCTTCCCCTCCTGCTTCATCGCCACCACGGAGGACTTGCAGCCCCGCACGGTCTGGCTGAGGGACAGCTCCCCGCGGCTATTCGACACCACGACGGGCTGGCCCCGCACGGCGGAGGGAGTGACGTGCTGAACGGAGCACGGAAGGTCATTTGTGTGTTGCGCCAAACAGGTTTCAAGATCACTCAGCGCGCGCGCGTCGGGCGTCACGAAGCGCAGCGTGACGGTCTGCTGGTCGTTTAAGAATGGCAGGAGGAAATCGGACTCGCTGGCAGAGGAGACGAGAAACTGGGTGCGGAGCGAGAAGACGCGCGAGAGAAGCTCCACCGACGTGAAGGCGCTCCAGCTAGCCGTCAGAGGAGGCGTTGGCGCAAACCGCACACTCAGCAGCTGCAGTTCCGTTGCTCCCTGCTCCTCGTCCGGCACCTCCACGTAGCAAGACAGCGTCTCCTTCCCGAAATCGAGCCTATTCTGAACCGCGACGAATCCTCCCACCATGACACGACGCCGAGCGTTTCTTCCTTCTTCGATGAAACCACCATGACGGTGGTGATCGGCACAGACCGCACGCCCGTGCTGTGGTGCGTATTGTAGTCGTTCAGCGCCCTGCGAGCGCCTTCAATGAACTGGGATTGTTGGATGGTGGTCAGCTAGAATGAATACAACGATCTTCCTTCACATCGATCTCCGTGTTCTTCTGGATCAGCGAAGAGAGCGTCGTGTTGCCCGCGGCCTTGGCGATCAGCAGAAGGCGATAGAGAATCTCATGCGTGGTGCATTGCAGTGGGAAGTCTAGGACTGAATTCCGTGCGTGAGTGAAACCCCCGCTGTGAAGGGCGGATCGAATGATGGCGAGGAGGGTGTCTTGGTGAACGCTGAACAGCTTGGAGAGGGTTTTGGGGTTCCCAGAGAAGAGAGCGATTAGGGTGAAGCAGAGTTGCCGTCTGTTTTCCACGCAAGTGTTGGGGTAGTGAACGAGGTCTGCGAGAAAGAGCGGAAGGAAGGTTTCCTGCAGCTTGTTGAGCGTGTCGCCCCACTTCTCCTGGGAGGACGCGTCACTGGGCGGCTCGCACTACATGTCATGCTCCGCTCCAACGGGCACAAGCGTGGCGAACAGCGTCTCCCACTCAGCAAACCGGTTGTCGTCCTTCCTGGGCAAGGCGAGCAGGATTGGCGCAAGGGCAGTGTACATGTCACGAACGGCATTGAGCATGCCGCAGGAGAGGAGGAGCTCGATGTTCCCCTCCTTGTCCCACAGTTGAGAGAGCGTTTGCATCAGGAGATAGGGCATGTCGTGCATCGCCCATTCCACTTTGTTGGGACAGTCCTTCATGACCTTTGAATAGAGGGTGAATTGCGATGTCAGAGTCGTTGCAGAAGCGTTTGAAATGAGAGGCACCGATCCGGTCCACTGATCGAGGAGGGTTTGCAAACGAAGACAGATCTTTTCGATTTTCTCGGGAACTGTCAACTTTTCTGAGGACTCCATGGCTCAATTTGATAATAGTGAACGCAAATCGAAAGGGCGGCACACTTGAAAAACGAAGGAGAACGAGGGAAGCCATTTGATTGGCGCACCACTTTCCCAGCTCTTTTCTGAAACAAACACTTCCTCGAACAATCAAATCAACTCTCCCACCTCTCCATAGTCCTACGCATCACTCCTTCGCACCAGCACAACCTCCTTCGTGAATAGAGACAGCGGATAGTAATCCACCTGTACCTGCTTTCCGTTGAACGTCTTCAGTCGCAACGCCTTCGCCGCGCCCGCAGCCTCCAGCACCGATGCGTACTGGACGAACGCATAACCCAGACCCGGAATCTCCTTCTCGCCGTGCTATGGATGATAGGACACCGAAAAAAGGACGTGAATGCGGGGTACATGCAGTTTCACCACCGTACCAAACTCGGCACAGCCCTGGCGCAGATCCTCCAGCAACGCCTCGTAGTCCTCGTCCTCCTCCAGATCCTCCAGCGAGATGATGTTGCTCATCCGCAGCACCGGCGACGGGTCTGCGCATCACGCCCCACACCAACCCCTACTCGACACGACGGACACGCGCTGCGGGAAGCCGGGCCACTTCTTGTCCGGCACCTCCACCTTCAGCACCGTGTCGTTGAAGATGGGCAGGTCCTGCAGGCCCTCCATGGCGATCTCATAGTACAGCGACTCACGGTACCTACGGGTCACCTCGCCGCGCCGCACGCACTCCACCACCGCGTCGCCCAGGAAGCGGCCCTCCTTGTCCTTCAGCGGGTAGATCATCTTCACGCCGCCGAACGGCGAGCAGAAGCTCTCGATCTCCGCCACGCTCAGCTCTGTGGGGATGTTGTGGATCAGCACGCACTTCGACAGATCATACCCCTCCTTCGCTACGCCTCACCATTCGACTTCGCACCTACACTCGTCCGCCGCGTTTACCGTCGGTCCCGCGGGAGCCGCCTCCTCTTCATGGTAGGTTTCCAGCAACTTGCGGCCGATGCTCACCACCTCTCGGTACTCCTCCTCCGCGTTGGTGCCCGTGCACACCTGGAGCAGGAGGTTCGGGTCGAGCTTCGGCGGCTCCGTGTCGGGGCCTGTGTAGTTCTCGGGTCGATTCACATGCATCACCTGAGGGTGAGGGAAGCGGACGGAGGGTTACGTGGTTGAACACTGTGAGGCCATCCAGTGCCAGGCCGTTGGTGGCTTCTGCCGCAGAACGCATGTCCGCGACGGCAGTGGAGCCATTTGCCTCCATGCCCACGCAGGAGCACGGGTTGCCAGGTCCGGTGGACAATTTGAAGCATTTCATCAGAATATTAATGGAGTTCTAGGATGAAGGGCAGGGAGTGGGAAGTACGCAAATCTCATCAGGCGTAATGGTCACCGGAATGCCGCTGATGGCGAGAGAGGAGACGCCGGAATAGGAGCCCGTCGTGGAGTCGGAAATTGTCATCAGCATGGCTCCCAGTCCCTACGAGTGAGAAGTGAATTGAATGATGAATTACAGATGCACCCGTTTTATCTCCAGGAGCAACACCCGTCACAGAAGGATCTTTCATAGCCTGGTTTACCAGCGCATCCAATGCTATGCATTAGGTATACGAAGAGAAGTAGGGTACTTGCTCTCAATGTATTTCCCGCAACAGGAGCCGGGGAGGAAGAACGCGATCTGTGAAAGTGGTGAGCACGGAATGCAGATGAAATGAGAGGACTGAAAGGGCTGGTGGGCACGAAGAACTTACCTATTGGAATGGTGTCTGTGGCGACGGCTTTCTCGGCTTCTCGAACGATGTCTTCTGCGATCTCTGCTACTTGAATGTCTTCCCATGGGTTATGAAATGGATCGATTGAGCCTCGGAGAGAAAGAAAAGTGATTGGATTCGGAAAGGATGCTTGTCTGTGTCTGGGAGGACGGAATAGATGGGAGTGTTTGAATGCGAGAGGAAAACTGTGGCGAATAGGGAGAATTGACAGGGAGAGGGGAAATCGAGTGTACGGGTATGGGGTGTGATGTGCGTGATTGAACTTTTGGATTGGGGAGGCTATAGAGAAGAACAGAGACTGTGGATTGAGGGTTTTGAAAAGGCAGATAGATGCGATAGAGAGATTGTGGGTGTTGAATGTGTGAAATTGGATATGCATGGGGGAGGATCCGGTTAAAGACAGATTCATCTGTGCATCACTGCTCTTTTACCTTGTCATGACATAGAACCCGTTGTCACAAACGCAATTCCTTCTTCACAGTATCCCAACAGCAGTCATTAATCATCAGTCCATCCTTAACTCTTCTCTAGAAACAATGCAATTGTCGTTTTCAGATGAATATAGCATCCTACAAACTCTTGGAAGACTGTTTGGATTAAGCTGAGACAATGATACATAGAGGAATCGTCTCAACCTATAAAGCATTGGAACGGAATAGCAATAGAATAGTAGTGATGAAGGTGATAAAAAAGAGAGAAGGGAATGCTGCAATGCACACTACACTTAAAAGGCTTAAAGAACTGGATTCTCCATATTTGCTGAGGTACATAGAGTGTTATGAAGATGAAATGGAGTATGGAGTATGTGATTCGGTGGTGTGTGACAGATTAGATTGTAATGGAGAACTGTGAGTTGGGGTCATTGAGAGCATACATGGATATGAATAAGGGGTTGAGCACTAGTGTACTGCGCGAGATTGCGAGTTACTGCCTCTTGGGTCACGAATACCTTCTTTGTCAACACGTCATCAATGGAGTCGTTGAATAATAGAGGGATAACTGAATAGAACATCAAACCGTCGAATCTGCTCATTAGTGAAGATGGAGTAGTGAAATTGGGTGATTATGGACTATTGACTGCAGATTATTCAGAAGAAATAAACGAATCAATACTTCGTGAGGCGCCTGAAGCAATCGATGGAAAGAGGGGATGGAAGAGTGATGTGTGGTCGCTTGGCGTTACACTGCTTGAATTGGCAAAAGGATGGAACCCATTTGACAGTTATTCATTCATGAAAACACGGAACCGCATTCAATGGGATGATCTTCCTTCCCTTTCACGCAAGAAATGGTCTTCACATCTTGTTGATTTCGTGAACAAGTGTTTGGTCAGAGATGTGAAGAAGAGAGCTTCTGTGTGTGAGTTGATGAATGTGGGTGCTTGGGAATGGGTGTGAAGCGTAGCATCCCTTTGTGAAAGACTCTATTGAAAGGATCCGACGAGACGGCTATTCTGAAGTGCTTCTCAAATGGGCGAAGAAATGGAGAGCGGAGAAGTCGGGAAAGGATACTGCCAATGCTGGTAATGGATGCATCAGTTTCACCATGCTGCCTTTCAATGGCTTGTGTCGGTATCATAGGGGAATTGTTGAGAAGTCTGCTTCGGTGATTGCTGAAATATCTCTCTGCAAAGAGATCGAAGTGGACATTCAATCTCGTGAGTTGTTGCGAGTGAATAGAATGGATTTAAGTGGAATCGAGCATGCTCGAGTGTTGGATTTGAGCGATGATGGAGAGAGATGGGAAGGCGATGTACTTCAAAACAAACCCTTTGGTTGGGGTGTGTTGTATGACAAGGATGGAGAGAAGGCATATGAGGGATTCCGAATTGGAGATGTGAATGTGTGCTACGGAAGAAGCTACTATCCTGATGTTCAAAAGGTGGAGTATGAAGGCGAGATCTATAAAGGAAAGCGATGGGGACGAGGCGTTCAGTATGACCGCAATGGCAACACCGTGTTTGATGGAGAGTGGATGGATGATGAGCAGATTGAGAAGAGTATGGTGTTGAATGAAGAGAATCAACTCTTTCACAATCACATTGATGAATTGATCATAAGCGATGGCTGCTGTAATGGAAGAGAGTGTAAAGTGTTCGATATTTCCTTTTTCATCAAGCTGAGACAACTGATCATCGGAAATGGTTGCTTTAAGAAGGTGGAGACTGTGAGATTGATTGGATTGAGTCAATTGGAGAGTGTGGTGGTTGGAGACTGTTGCTTCAAAAAGGATTATCATTGCTTGTATTATGATCGACACTGTTGCTTCTATTTGAAGAATTGTTGGAGATTAAGAGAATTGAAGATGGGTTGTTATTCCTTCTCTGATTATTCCGTGTGTGAGATTGAGA
>OIWT01003391.1_pt1 | contig 14685 bp, 7 predicted proteins | sample 1587701 | NCBI WGS metagenome assembly OIWT01 (sample SAMEA3888904, study PRJEB22519) | human gut metagenome | biome: human gut; feature: human-associated habitat; material: faeces | place: Denmark | collected 2009
CATCTTCGTTCAACTTGGGATACCGGGTATGCAGTTGCTCTATGTAATCAGCATAAATCTGTCCTATAATCACTCTGAGTTGGCGTTGCTCAGCATTGGTGAGCACTGCAATACGCTCTTTGTGATGCTTTTGCTGGTTGGCCAGTTTGTCTATTTTCGTATAGAGGGCACTTTGCCGGAACAACCAGTTGCGCAATTTCTCCTTCTCCATCTTCATGGCCTCTATAGCCCGTTCCTTCTCTTCTATTTCCTCGACACGGCTTTCTTGTTTCTGTTTCAATTCGGCTATCACCTCTTCATGTTGAGCAATATTCTGCTGCATATCCATCAGGTTCTGTTTCAGCTTCTGCAACAGATATTTATAATTGGATTGCTGTATCTTCTTGTTCTTCAGTATCTGTTGATAAATAATCACAATGACCAGCAGCAACACCACAGCTATCATCGCAATGGTGTATATCCTCCGTTTAGCCTTGAACTGTTCTTTCCTTACTTGCGCGTCGGCATTCCAACGATAGGTCTTCTTCTCCAGTTCCGTAGCCACATTGGTGGAATAGATAGAATCTTCCAACTGGGTGCTGATTTCCAGATATTCCAAAGCTTTCTCCACATTTCCCTGCTGCTTGGCTATGGCATACAAGTCAAAGAAAGAGAGATACCGGATATGAATATCGACAGCTTCCTTGCTTCGGTTCAAATAATAAAGAGCCGAATCAAGCTGCCCGTTATTATAATAAAATTCCCCTAGATTCCAAAGACACTGCAAGCTGTCTTCTCTAAGACGACAGGCATCGTATGCCCTTTTCAGACAAATAATAGCTATACTGTTCCGTCCTGTACGTCCGCATAAATCCCCTATATTTCCATAAAGAGAATGCAAAAGGAAACTATCAGTAGAAAGAGAAAGCTGCAAAGCGCGTTGCTGACAGATAAAAGCGGAGTCTATATTTCCATACCCGATGTAAGCTACCCCCAGGTTGCTGAGTGAACTGATGAAATGACGGTTATGCCGTGCCAGCGAATCATTATAACAAGCCTTGACATACATATCTTTGGCCTGTGCGTACAAGTTCTGTTTGCCATACAGCCCACCCAACATATTATATACAAACCCTTTCCAATAGAATTCGCATGGATAGGCGGAAAGAATTTCAAGCGCCATACGGTAACTTTTCAGGGCATCGGCATAGTTTTCCATTTCCTGTTGCACTTTACCCTTATACAGAAGAGCTATGGCATGTTCTTTGGCTTCTTCATGATATACATGGAGAGCAAAATTCAATAATGAGTCACAAGGAAGCAGTGAATAACCATTTTTATCCGCAGCCTCAGCCAGCAGCAAAGCGTAACCGGCCTTGTCTTCCGGGCTCATACCGGTTAGGGAAGAGATGGATTTCAATAATGAAAACGCACTGTCGGAATGTTCTTCCATCAAGTATCCGGCTTGCCGCAAAGCAGGATGTTCCGTGCGCTGCAAAGTACAGGAAAGACCAAGCCAACATAGAAGGCAAACAATACCCAACTGTTTTATATAAACATACATGCAACTCTATTTTTATTCTCCGGTGACAAAGATACAGAAAACTCAGAACTTATATCCTACACCGGCCGATAAACTGACACTCCGCCCGAAAGGTCTCTTACGAAGAGAACACTTACCATCGATAGTGTAAATGAAATGCTCGGATTCCAATGAAACCCCGGCCCTTCCGCCGTAAGTAAAATGATCTGGAAAATCCTGATGCCACCAGCCCAAACTAGAATGCATTCCGTTGCCATAGGCGTAATCAATGGATTTATCCCTGCCAAACATAGCATAGGACAGATACGGTCCCGCATTGATGCGCAAATTCCATTTGTTATTCAAAGCAACATTATAAGAAGCAAGGATAGGAAGCTCCAAATTGAATTTACTAAAAAAAGAATCGGTACCAAGTCTTGTCTTGGATCTGAATTCTTCATAAGTAAATAATAATTGTGGTTGTACATACCATGAGTTTTTAACATGAACGTCATACATTCCTCCGGCATAACCGCCCAGGCTGAAGCGTGCATCCCTGGACAGAGATTTAGAAAAAAGTCCGCCTCCTACAATACCCCAGCTATTCTGTGCGGAAGCGGGAAGAATAAAGCAGGCTAAAAGCATGCAAAGTAGAATTTGTTTTATTTTCATCGGGTTTGTTGCTTAAGTTTAATAATGCAAAGTAAGGTATAAAGCCCTTTTCATGAAAATAAAACAGATAACATTTACCGCATATAAAACTTTGATAATAAACAATATAACACTATTAAAGATAACATTCGGAGAAATTTCACTCCTATTGAGCATAGGGACAGGTCTAAAACCTGCCCCTACACAGCAAGAGAAAGAAATATCTTTTATTGCGTGCAATTTATATTCCGCAACTTCCCTCTGAACCCATTCTGCACATCCCCAATCTGCCGCATGGGAAACACCAAAGTTTCCTGCATATACATCTTGTCCTTGCGTTTATGAGTATAGTTGTAAAACTGCTTGACACGTCCTTCCAAACGTTCCGCTTTCTCACCGTTTATGTAAAGAGTAGTACCTTTGTGGTCTCCCTCTATGCGTACCTTCGTCCATGCTCCGGCAGGCAGTGTGGCAGCGTGGAATACAAACGTATAGCCGTCACGGCTGAAAGCCAATTTTCCCTTATTTTCCCAATTGGCATATACGGTGGAATGAGGACCTTTAAACAAAATACCGTTGATATTTTGGTCTTTGTCCGGATTTATTTCAAATTCTACCACGTATGGATAGCCTACCTCCGGCAACATAGTGGCAATGCTGTCCGTACCGTTCAAAGACAGTTCTTCATTCTGCCCCGGAAGGACTACCTCACCCTGCACACGCCCCAGCAGGTTGACACCGGGAGCTTCAGGCATCTGTTTGCACAATTCCTCAAATTCCTCGTAAGAAACCATTTCATTCTTCCCTCTCCACATCTTCTCGGCCAGTACCTGAGCGGCCGGGAATGTACGGAAATGCACATCCTGTTGTGACACACCGTTACCACAATGGTCATTCCATACGGCAAACATACCTCCCAACAGTCCCGGAGTTCCTTCAGGCAACTCTTCCTTAGGATTCACTTTACCCACACGCCATTGCTCATACAGCCATTTCGTGTCCAGGAAATCACGATAATATCCGGCAGCCGGAACAATATAAAGATAAGCATCACACGTATTGATAATCTTATATCCGTCTTTCAAAGAAGCATTAGGATCAATCCAATCGTATGACCAGGCATTAATAGTTACATTATCCGCTTTCACCGGAGTGTTTCCTTTCAACCAGCGCAGTGCTCCCCACATACGGACATTCTTCCCGTATTTCTCTACATACTTCAGATACCGGTCTGTAAAATAGCGGAATTTCTCAGCTTCCTTGGCATTGTACTCGTCTGTACCGATATGTACGTCGGGACCTATGAAAACCGGTTTCTCACCAGAAAGATACTCATCCAGCAAAGAATCTACAAAACGATAGGTTTCCTCCTTGTACAAATCCAAATGATCCATTCCATATTTATCACTGCCTATCTCGGGTTTATAATGTGTAAAGGCCAATGAATGAGCCGGAATATCAATCTCCGGAATCACATTCACACCATATTCCATGCCCAGACGTTGCAGATCGGTGAATTCTTTCTTGGTATAAGAACCATCCTTGGCGGTCAGCCCCGGAAAACGCTCACTCTCCAGGCGGAAAGCAGCATAGGTCTTGTTCCAGTCGTTATCAAAGAACTGTACAAAACCATTGTCATTGAGATGAATCTGGAATTCATTCAGTTTATAGAACGATAGTATTTTGACATATTGCCGCAGGAAATCCATTGTGAAGAACTTACGGCCCACATCCAGCATGAAGCCACGACTGGGATATTGCGACCAGTCACGGGCAACTCCTTTGGGCAACTGTCCTTTTTCATTATAAAGAATCTGCAACAAACTCCGGGTTCCCCAAAAGACTCCCTGACGAGCCGGTGCTTCAATACCGGCATAGCGTCCGGCAGTCAGCACATACCCTTCCTTTCCCAATTGTTTGTCGGGTTTCATCAATGAAAGATAAATATCATTCTTTCCCGGTTTCCCGGTCCTAATGGTGTAGTTCCAATCCAACAGATCTTTCAAGTCCTGTGCCAGCACAGTCGCCACACTTTTCAGTGCCGCCTCATCGGCAGGAGCTACAACAATACTGCCTTCAGCAGGCAATACGAGTTTTCCACTTCCCCCCTTCCACTCTTGCAGGGCGGGAATTACTTTCGGACATGTTTCCTTGGCCGAAACACACAGACACAAGGCCAACATCCATAAGGTTAGTAAGTGTTTCATGATAATGATTAATGGTTAGTAATTAACGGTTAATGAAAAATGAAGGCATTTATTTGCCTTTTACTATCTTCTTGATATCATTCAGTTTATTCAATGCTTCAAGAGGGGTCAGATTATTGACATCCAAATTCAGAATCTCATCCCGTATCTGACTCAATACCGGATCATCCAACTGGAAGAAGCTGAGCTGCATTCCGCTCCGGCCGGACGCTATCTCAGCCGTAGGCTTGGCAATGCCCTGCTGGCGGTTGTCCGTTTCCAGTTGATGCAGAATATCATTGGCACGCTTCACGATGCTTTTCGGCATACCTGCCATCTTTGCCACATGAATACCGAAAGAATGTTCGCTGCCGCCACGTTCCAGTTTGCGCAGAAAAATCACTTTATTATCTATCTCCTTCACAGATACATTATAATTCTTGATGCGCTTGAAAGATTTCTCCATCTCGTTCAACTCATGATAATGAGTGGCAAACAACGTACGTGCCTTGGCTTTAGGATGCTCGTGAATATGCTCCACAATAGCCCAAGCAATGGAAATACCATCATAAGTGGAGGTTCCCCGTCCCAACTCATCAAACAGCACCAAACTGCGGCTAGAGAGGTTGTTCAAAATATTTGCCGCCTCATTCATTTCAACCATAAAGGTAGATTCGCCCACAGAGATGTTATCGCTGGCTCCCACACGGGTGAATATTTTATCCACCATACCGATCCGCGCACTTTCGGCAGGAACAAAACTACCCATCTGCGCCAACAAGGTAATCAGCGCAGTCTGGCGTAGCAAAGCCGACTTACCCGCCATATTGGGACCGGTAATGATAATGATTTGCTGGGTTTCCGAGTCCAGAAAGACATCATTGGCAATATACTTCTCCCCTACCGGAAGCTGCTTCTCGATGACAGGATGACGGCCTTGCCTGATGTCAATCACCTCACTGTCCTCCACAACAGGACGGATATAATTGTTCTCTTTCGCCACATTGGCAAAAGCCAGCAGACAATCCAATCGGGCAATCTGACTGGCATTAATCTGAATGGCTGGAATAAACTCTGCCAAAGCGACCACCAATTCGTTATAGAGCTTTGTTTCAAGCACTAAAATCTTATCTTCGGCCCCCAAGATCTTTTCTTCGTATTCTTTCAGTTCCTGAGTAATATAGCGTTCCGCATTCACCAGCGTCTGTTTACGGATCCAGTCGGCAGGTACCTTATCCTTATGCGTGTTACGCACCTCAATATAGTAACCGAACACATTGTTATAAGCAATTTTCAAGCTGGGAATGCCGGTCAGCTCACTTTCACGTTGCTGTACTTTGAGCAGATAATCCTTGCCGGAAAAAGCTATCTGCCGCAGTTCGTCCAGTTCCGCATTCACCCCGTCTGCTATCACACCGCCTTTATTCACCAGCAAAGGAGGATCATTCTTAACCTCTTTCGCTATTTTTTCACGGATAGACAGACATAAATTCAGTTGTTCCCCAATACGGCGGAGACTCCCGTTATCCGCATTCAAACAGGCATTCTTAATCGGCTCTATGGCTTGCAAAGCTACTTTAAGTTGCACCACCTCGCGTGGAGAGATTCGTCCTACGGCAGCTTTCGAAACAATACGTTCCAAATCTCCTATCAGATGTAGTTTCTCTTCTATGAACTCTTTGAAGTCCGGCTCGCGGAAGAAGTATTCCACTACATCCAGACGCTCATTGACAGGCTTCTCATCTTTCAACGGAAAGACTACCCAGCGTTTTAGCAGACGGGCTCCCATAGGGCTGATAGTGCGGTCGATCACATCCAGCAGACTGGTTCCGCCCTCATTCATGCTACCTATGAGTTCCAAGCTCCGTACCGTGAATTTATCCAGCCGCACATAACGGTCTTCCTCTATACGGGAAAGAGAAGTTATATGGCCGATCTGATAATGCTGCGTCATATTGAGGTATTGCAAAATAGCTCCCGAAGCTACAATACCATTCTTAAGGTGCTCCACCCCGAAACCTTTTAAGTTCTTGGTCTCAAAGTGCTTCAACAGCTTCTCGCGTGAGGAACTTTCATTAAACACCCAGTCATCCAACTCAAAAGTAAAGAACTTGCTTCCGAAATTTCCTTCAAACATCCCCCGTTTACCACGTTCGAAAAGCACCTCTTTAGGGGCGAAATTATTTAACAACTTGTCTATATAGTCAAAAGGCCCCTCTGCGGTAAGGAACTCACCGGTAGAGATATCAAGGAAGGCCACACCACAACTGGCTTTCCCAAAATGAACGGCAGCCAGAAAATTATTTTCTTTGTAAGAAAGAACATTGTCATTGATGGCTACACCCGGGGTCACCAATTCGGTGATACCGCGCTTCACCAATTTCTTAGTCATCTTGGGATCTTCCAATTGGTCACAAATGGCCACCCGCTTGCCGGCACGTACCAGCTTGGGCAAATACGTGTCCAATGCATGGAAAGGAAAGCCGGCCATTTCTACGCTCTTTGCCTGTCCATTGGCCCGCTTGGTCAGCGTAATACCCAAAATCTCTGAGGCAACAATAGCGTCTTCTGAATAAGTTTCATAAAAATCCCCGCACCTGAATAGCATAATCGCATCGGGATGCTTTGCCTTCAACTCAAAAAACTGCTTCATCATCGGGGTTAAAACTACATCATTTGCCACTGTATCGTCCTTTCTTTTTTTAATTAATATTTCTCGCAAAGATAATAATTAGCAAATTTAATCTGAAACAGTAAAAGAAAAAAATTATATCTTTGTACTAGCTAAAAATACGGAAACAATGAAAGAAATAAAAGTAAACGAACTGACTGACAATCTGTTTGAGACAATCAGCAAGGAATGGATGTTGGTAACCGCCGGTACCAAAGACAAATTCAACACCATGACGGCAAACTGGGGAGGTGCAGGATTTCTATGGAACCGTCCGGTAGCCTTTATCTTTATCCGCCCCGAACGTTATACATTCGACTTTATAGAGCAGAATGACTATCTCACTCTCTCTTTTCTAGGTGAAGAGCATAAAGAAATACATAAGATATGCGGTTCCAAATCGGGACGTGACATGGATAAAGTAAAAGCGACAGGACTATCGCCCTTGTTCACCGAGAACGGAAGCATCACTTTTGAGCAGGCGCGGTTGACTTTTGAATGCAAGAAACTGTATGCCGATCTGATCAAGCCCGGAAACTTTATCGACAAGAGCATTACGGACCGATGGTATGGGGAATCACACGGTGGTTTTCACAAGATGTATGTGGTGGAAATTGTAAATGTGCTAAGCCGCTAATTAACGGCATCGATTGTTTTTTTACTGCTGCTCCTTGTATTGACTATATTAAAGGATATGATCGATACGAAAAAAGCCCGTCAAACTGTATGTTTAACGGGCTTTTGTTTCATTTCGGATTGAAAACTGTTGGACTACCAAGATTCGAACTTGGACAAACAGAACCAAAACCTGTTGTGCTACCATTACACCATAGTCCAATCGTGCTTCATTACGAAAGCGGTGCAAAGATAAGGCATTTTTGCCGTATCTTCCAAATAAAAAATGAGTTTTTTGCCGATAAAATGCCAAAATAGAGGGTTTTGGCGGAGTTATGTGCTTATAGCGACAAGTAACTCTTGAACTTCTCTACCGATGTGTTCATTATCAATTCTTCGGGAAACTCTGTTTCGGCTACCAACTGTTGGGCATAGTCGTAGGTGGCTATGTCGAACGAAATGTGGGCATCGCTACCTAATATTACTGGTACTTCGTATTTCTTTGAAAGGCGAAGTATTTCTAAATTATTAGGGCGAGCCTGTTTCTTTCCGCGCGACGGTTTTAGCGATGAGTTGTTAATCTCAAGCAGGGTGTGATGTTCCTTCGCCGCCAATACTATCGGCTCGAAGTTCAAATCGGCTGTGCCGTCACCCGGATGACTTATAATATTAATGTATGGGTTGCTGATGGCTTGCACCATGCCGTAGGTATTCTCTTCTTTGGTGCCTTGACTATAGCATAGCGAGTGAATTCCGGCTATGCGAAGGTCGAGCAGTTTCAAGTAACTCTCATCAAGGTCGAGGGTTCCTTTTGTATCGGTGATGTTTATTTCGGCTCCTAACATCAGCTCTATGCCGTACATTTGGCGAGGCACCACGTGGATATTACGGAAATAAATAGGGTTGCATGTGCCGGGAATGCCAGGACTATGTTCGGTTATTCCCAATAGTTTCAGCCCTTTGTCGGCTGCCGCTTGCGCCATTTCTTGCAGAGTGCTGAAAGCATGTCCGCTGGCTACGGTATGCGTATGTACGTCTAATTCTATATTCATTGTTATATGGTCTTTATTATCATTGTATCATTACATTGGGTCTACATCGTAATATACTATAAGCGAGCGGAAACGTTCATCCTCTTTTATGGCTTGTTGCACTCCGAGCAGATACTCCCTTACTTTCGCCAGCGATGCCGTTTGCTCTATCTTCACCACTATCTTCTTGATGTAAAGAGTCTGTATGCGTGCCACGGGCGGTTTGTCGGGACCTAACACTCGTTCTCCCATTCCGTTTCGCAGATAGCCTGCCATCAGCGTGGCTGCCTGCTCCAAGATATCTTCTTTCCGGTGCTTCAGGTATACGTATACCAGTCGGTAGAAAGGAGGGTATCTGAACAGACTCCGTTCTTCCATCTGACTTTTGTAGAGCGAAGCATAGTCGTTTGTTACCACCTGATGGATGATAGGTTCGTCGGGCGACTTGGTTTGCAGTACCACCAGCCCTTGTCTGTTCTTGCGCCCTGCACGTCCTGCCACTTGCGCCATGAGCTGAAATGCCCTTTCGTACGAGCGGAAGTCGGGATAATTCATCATCGAATCGGCGTTAAGTATACCTACTACGCTTACATGGTCAAAGTCGAGTCCTTTCGATACCATTTGCGTACCTATTAATATATCCGTGCGTCCTTGTTCAAAGTCAGAGATAATTCTTTCGTAGGCAGTGCGCGAGCGTGTGGTGTCGAGGTCCATGCGTGCTACTTTAGCTTCGGGGAATATCAGTTTGATATCATCCTCTATCTTTTCGGTGCCGAATCCGCGGTTCTCAAGTTCTACGCTTCCGCATGCCGGGCACGAGGCTGGCACTGCGTATGTATATCCGCAGTAATGACACGTTAGTTGGCGTAGCGATTTATGATAGGTGAGGCTCACGTCGCAGTTTTTGCAGCGTGGCACCCATCCGCAGATGCGGCATTCTATCATCGGCGCAAAACCTCGTCGGTTCTGAAAGAGGATAGCCTGCTCTTTATTATCGAGTGCCTGACGAATTTTTTGCAGCAATAGTGGCGAGAACTGTGCCGTCATCCGTTTTTTGCGTGCCAGTTCCTTTATGTCTACCACCTCTATCTGCGGAAGCAGTATCTGCTTATGTCGTTCGGTGAGTTGCACCAGTCCGTATTTGCCGTGCGTAGCATTGTAATACGATTCGAGGCTTGGTGTGGCTGTGCCGAGCAATGTCTTGGCACCGAACATCGAAGCCAACACGATGGCAGTGCTACGTGCATGATAGCGCGGGGCAGGGTCTTGCTGCTTGTAAGTAGTCTCATGCTCCTCGTCCACTATTACCAGTCCCAATCGTTGAAAGGGTAGGAACACCGACGAGCGTACGCCCAATATTACGTCGTAGGGTTGTACCGAGAGTTGTTTTTGCCATATCTCCACTCGCTCGGCATCGGGGAATTTAGAGTGATATACCCCCAGTCGGTTGCCGAATACACGTTTCAGTCGTTCGGTAATCTGTGTGGTGAGGGCTATCTCCGGAAGCAGATACAACACCTGCTTTCCGGCATCGATGGCTTGTTTTATAAGATGAATGTATATCTCTGTCTTTCCACTCGATGTTACACCGTGCAGCAGACAGACGTTCTTTGTGCGGAATGAATCGAGTATGGCGGAGTATGCCTTTTGCTGAGCGTCGCTCAGTTGGTTGAGTGGCACGGTCTGTATATCTCCCTTAGTCAGTCGTCCGGTTTCTTCGAAATAGATTTCGAGTATCTGCTTTTTAACTAGTTCGTTCAGTATGGCCGATGAAGCCTGCGCCTGTTCTATCAAAGCGCTTTTGGTAACGGTGTTCAAGAAACATCCCGGATTTGTCCATCCCGACATTTGTAGATATTTCATCAGCACCGCTTGCTGTTTGGTAGCTTTCGATAGCATGTCGAGTTGAATATGCAGCATCTTCTCGTTCTGCATCTGAGGTGTGAGTCTCACACGGGCTTCCAACTTAGGCTTATAGCTTCGTTTCAGCTCTTCCTTTATCACCACAGCTCCTTTTTCTAGCAGTAGGTTAATGGTAGGAAGCAAATTCTTTAGTCCACTTTGCTTTTCCAACTGATTGATACACTGCTCTTCGTCAGCTTTCAGCAGTCCTAAAAGCTGTTGCTCTTTGGGTGTAAGCGGTGTGTCGCTCTCAAACTCTTCGTTTAGAGCCACCATTGTTTCGCTTTCTATTTTCATGCCCGATGGCAGCGCTGCCTTATACACATCGCCAAGCGTACATAAGTAATAGTCGGCTATCCATCGCCACAGTTTATACTGTTGTTTCAGCAGAATAGGCTTTTCGTCTATAAGTTCAAAAATGTCTTTCGTCTCGTACGCTTCGGGTGGAGTGTGATGCAGTTTCACCACGATGGCGGTATAATACCTTTTCGCTCCGAACTGAACAACAACTCGGCTTCCTTCGTGTATCATTCCTTCCAGTACAGGAGGCACGGAGTAAGTATAATGTGCCGCTATGGGCAGAGGTACTATGACATCGACATACGTTTTCATGCCGCAAAGTTAAGCATTAACTTGCAAATTAATGCTCCGTATTAGAGTAAGCTGCGCCTTGGCACTTGAAACTTTTATCGTTAAGGTACCATATGCATATTGCGCTGACTATAGCTCCGGCTAATGCCAGACATGCGGCGCCGCCAGAACCGAGTTGTTCGCACATAGTAGTATCGGTCTTACCGAGCAGATAGTAAAGCACTACCGACGAGCCGTTGTTTATGAAATGCATCAATATGCCGGGCAATAGGCTTCCGGTGCGATAATACACCCATCCCAATGCCAGTCCGGTTACTATGGCGAAGGGAATTTGCACGGGGTTGCCATGCACTAATCCGAATATCACCGATGAGGCCAGTATAGCCCATTTCGGATTCTTCCATATCTTCATAAGATGTCCTTGTATGGCTCCGCGGAATAGCAGTTCTTCTACTATCGGTGCCAATATCACTATCGAGAATATGCCTAAGGGCGAATTCAGCATCGCATTGAACGCGTCTTCCAGATTGTTGGGCAAATTGAGCAATTCGTTAAGATAGTTGGTCCAGCATCCCATGCTTATTATAAACAATGCGGCGACTACCATTTTATTTAATGAGCAGAGAGAGAAGTTCTTTTTCTCTTTTAAAACGTACCCTCCAAGCATTAGATGAATTCCTACGGCAATTGTAGCAAGTGCCTGACATGCAATGATGCCCGGCGTAAAATATGGGCTGGCTCCGATATGATAAAAATCGATATGTGTAAGCAGAACTAATCCGCATGTAAAGACTCCCTGAAACGCTAATTGGTAAGCTATATAGTATAAAATCAGCTTAATTACTCTTCCCATAATTCCCGTTTTTAATAGATAAAACGAAGATAAACGATTTTTCCGGTAGGAGCAAGTGAAAATTTGTTATTGATAAATGTACGTATCATATTAAAGTCATACGTTGTTTTGACAAAGTCGTCTCACTTCGACCGATACGCACGCTTACTTCGACCGATGTGAACGCTCACATCGACCGGTGTGAACGCTTACTTCGGTCGAAGTAAGACGACTTTGTGTTGATTGATACTAATTTAGTAGACACACCTTTGGATTACATCCTGAAAAGGTTGTCTTTTTTGTGAAACTTGATGCCGTTATAGCCTATATTAGCATTGATTAATTCTTTTCACCGAAATCGGTTTGCTGCTGTTCTACTTCTTTCAGCTTCTGATTATTAACTTGTTTTATTCTCAGCTCTTCTTTTACATCTATATCTGTTTTGTTAGTTGATTTATCTGAGAAACTTGCCATAGGTATCAGAGAAGCTTCTTTCTCTGAATAAACCATAGAATAAGTAGCTGGTTTACTTTCTAATTCTAGTACGGCACTTGTGGGCATCTGAGAGCCTTTAAACCAAACACTAGCTGTAATTTTGACTTTTCCAGGTTTCAGTGTAGATTGAATCAAGACAGGAGCGGTTCCCCATTTCACTGGAGTCGGATTGGTACCAATACCAACATCTACTATTATACGAGCCTCTCCTTCCACGTTGAATTTGATGGAATAGTTATTTAATCGTTTGATGTTTCCATTTTTATCGGCGATGGCTGCAACAACGGTGGCTATATCTGAACCATCAGCTTTCAAATCTATTCCTTCATGATCGACCCAAAGCAAAATCTTTTCAGGACGGCGTGCAGGTCTAACTTCATGGGTAGCTACAACTTTACCGTCAATGAGACCTTCTGCACGTAAAAAGACATCATCTTGCTTGTTTGCTCTTGATAATTTTTTATCAATCATAAAATCATAAACATCTTTGAATGTTATAACCGGTGATGGCATTCCTTTTGTTGTTTTAGGACGTTTGTAAGTCCAAGTCTTTCCATTTTTATTATAAGTTAATTTCACTTCTTCGCAATTGGAATAAACCGTAATGTCTTTTGGTGAAAATGGAGTCATTTCATGAGCTATGTAAACCATAGGGCCGGTTTCATATATTCTATCTTCATGTTTAGCGTCACGTTGAGCCTTAAACATATAATATGAGTATTTGGGCTGGCGAAACACATCCATTAAACCTCCGTAGAAAGGATCTGGATGATAGCCTCTCTGATGGTCGAATGAATGCCACAGGCAACCACCTACATGTTGACGGTCGGTTTTGTAAAGTGCATCATAACTAGTATATGAATAACTTGGTTTGGCATAATGTTGTGATTGTATCAACATGGCATATTCGCCCCAATTACGAGCTACACGACTTGGAGAATTATGCGAATTCCAATCGTCTACATTATCTCCCCATTCTCTGGTGAAATAAGTAACTTTTGGATCGAGATGTTTGCTCGCCCATTCCTTATCACCATTTGAAGGATGCGTAAATTGTACTGGATATACCTCATGACCACGTGCTTCGCTATCACAGCTGGAATAGCAATAAGGATAAGGATATTCTTCGCTGACAATATTCAATGTTTTTTGAGCAAAATCTGCAGGATACCATGTCTCATTCAATATAGGCTCCCATAGCCATACACAAGGATGATTACGGTCTCTACGTACTAACTGACGAATATCACTGTAAACACGTTCGGCAAATTCTGGCGCATCGTTCCAAAATTGCCAACCTGGTGTGTTGACTATTACGAATAACCCTAATTCGTCGCATGCGTCCATAAATGCTGGGTCTTGCGGACAATGTGCATTACGAATCACCTTCATACCGGCATCGCGTAATTTCTTGGCATCGCACCAATGAAGACTGTTGGGAACAGCATTGCCTATCAATGCATAATCCTGATGGCGGTTTCCTCCAATAAGAGGGCGCTCATAAGGCTTTCCATTTAACCAAAAACCATCTTTACCTTTAAATTCTATGCTGCGAATACCTATGCGCTTGCGATAACCGTCTACTATACGACCTTCTTTATCACGAATACGCACCAATAAACTGTATAAATGTGGCTGCTCTGGACTCCACAAATAAGGAGCCTGTAATATTACTTTGTCTTTAGAGGTAACTGCCTTGCCAGAGCGTACGCTGAACGTTGAGTTTACTATAGCTGCTTGTTGGCCATCTGGTTGCAATAATTCATATTCTATCACTCCTTGAAAAGTCTTACGACTTTCATTACGAACTTGTAATTGCAGTAGCACTGTTGCAGATTTTTCTGACACTTTATCATAAGCAATAAAAAGTCCACCTCCAGCTATTGTCTGCTCATAATTGGGGTCTGTGATATGTACCGGATTATGAGCTACTAACCAACAATCGCGATAGATTCCTCCAAAATAAGTAAAATCTAAAACTTCTTGAGCTTTCCCTGGAGGATAATTAGGGTCGTTGCTATTATCAGTCCATACGGCGATGACATTATCTGTGCCCCACTGCAATGCGTCGGTCACATCAACAATTATCGGTAAATAGCCTCCGTAATGTTGTGTAAGCAGCTTGCCGTTTACAAACACTTTGCTTTTTCCCATAATAGCTTCGAAATGCAAAAACAATTTTTGTCCTTTCAACTTTTCATCGGGAGTAA
>OIWT01003394.1_pt1 | contig 14681 bp, 17 predicted proteins | sample 1587701 | NCBI WGS metagenome assembly OIWT01 (sample SAMEA3888904, study PRJEB22519) | human gut metagenome | biome: human gut; feature: human-associated habitat; material: faeces | place: Denmark | collected 2009
TAAAAATTACAACTAACACTGGAAAAGTGTACACGGTGAGCGCGGAAGATGATCTTGAGTTGATCGCAAACAACATCTTCACCGATGCAACGGCAAACGTCAACGGATTTGGCACAATTAGCGTATCTCATCGCACTTGGGATCGCACTACTATAACTATCGATGTGTATGATGATGAAACGCCCGCTGAGGCTTTGTGGGCTCTCCTCAACAGGGCAGGATATATTTTTAGAGAAAGCGAGGGTGCAATGGATGGATATGAAAAAGTCCCATTTTTTGAAGTTTTTAAAAATGGTTTTTACCGTCATTTCGCCTCATTAAAATATCAAGAATGGCATTGTGTGGATAAATATGTTTTTTATCCGGATGTTTTTCAAAAATAAAAAAACAAGCTGCCCTATCTGGCTATACGGGGAGGGAGAAAGAATGAAATTAAGTGAGATTTGGAGAGCGGTTGTAAAGTCACAGGAAGAATTGTGCGCTTGGTATGCAAAGGCGGTTAAGGGTTTCAAACCCTTAAAATGTCGTTTTATGGCGATTTGCACTCCCGAGGCCAAATGAAATTATATACCAGTTTGACAGAATGTATTGCTTATGACAGTTGAACTACACATTATCAATAATCATTTCCATGACAATGACACGGTTTTTGTGTTTGACGGAAAAATCTTTTGCTGCCTTACTGCTCTTGCTGAGTATTTAGGAGGCGAGTACCGGGACTTGGATAGCAATCTTTGGCGTTCTGTTGAGTTTGTGTTTAATAATAGGAAATTTCCTATGATGACGTGCTTGATTATTAACTCACATGCGCCACAATCACGGTGGCAGGAAGGAAAATCATGAAATTAATTTTGTATATCTTTATCGCTTTATCAGGTTTCATCATGTGCGGCATGTGCCTATACACCGCAATAACATCGGAAGACAATAATATAAAAATGTTGATTTGTACAATGGTAAGCGCGGCAGTAGGCGTTGTAGCAATACTTTTTGCAGGAGGGATAATAGAATGAACATAACACTCAACTTAATCGGCAAGCCAAACAAACTGTCAACATTCTTACTTGTTTGGCAGGGCGGCAATTCGGAATACTTTTGTGAATTAATTCACAATAAGGATTATGAAACAGCGGAATATGCTATTTTGCAGATTTTACCTAAAACAGGAATTAATAATGCTATTTTGTATAAATCGGCTGTAAAACTCAACAACACAAACAAACAACATGTTTTTCGGGTTTATGTACCAATAGCATTTTATAGCGCGGATAAATATAAACTTACCAAACTGAAAGAGTGTGTTACACCTCCAATTGAAATTTGGCGCAACGAAAATCCTCATTTGTTTGCACCTCCAATTGAAATTTGGCGCAACGAAAAAACCCATTGGCAGGCTGACTATATAATATCGTCACTGAAATGTGATGAGATTAAAACCGCAATTTATACAAACTTTGATAGAGTATATGGGAGGAAGAAAAAATGAACATATTGTTATCGATTTTAATTACCATTGCCTTTGGGCTTGGTTTACCGTGGCTATCAGTTGGTTTTTACTTTTACATGGTACACGGAGAGGGAAAAGTTATGATGTTAGCCGGAGCGCTTTTAGTTGCGCTCGGAATTATTGGAATTATCGTACTTTAAGGAGGATGAAAAAAATGAAAATTACCATGATTTCAATGTATGAAACTGTCGAACGAACCCTTGACGAATTTTTTGAGCTGAATGAAACGGTCGAATCTTGGTATAGAGCTGTTTACCGTTTAATGTGGCGAAAAGGCGTAACAAGTTTCACAATGGATAATGTGAAACTTACGTTCTACCGTGAACGTGATGTGTATTTTGTTGGATATGAAACGGAGGAACAAGTAAAATGAAAGTTTATAAATCACGGATCATGTGAAAGATGAAAAGTAAAATTATATCATCCCAATAAAACGCAACGGGCCGTATCCTATAACAGATACGGCCCGTTGCGATCTTAAAACTAAGGAGGCAAGAAAAAATTTGTTGCTGAAAAGACTTTTTCCCTTTGCACAATGCTATTATAGCACACATCTTTTCATCTTGCAACCATTTTGGCCAATTTACTAAAATATATTATGCGTATGTGATATTGTTGCCACTGTCAATTGTGCAAGTATGAATTGTTGCCGTTTCGTCATATCCTATGAAAGTTAATTTTGTTGGTGTGATTATCGTATTTCGCATGATATATATCGAATTACGGTTATTTTCAGAAGTAAACTCAACATCAACAACAGCACCCCTTGTTATATTAAGGTAAATTATAGAAAACGTGCTATCGGCTGTAAGCGTTCCGTCAGCATTTTTTACAATTGCAACGTGAGCAAATTTACTATCAGTATATGTCTTTGCGCTTGAAAGCGTTGTTTCATCCTGTGTATCCGCATATGTTTTCGCCGCCGCAAGTGTTTCGCCGCATTTCGTATTAGTATATATTGTAGCCGCTTTTTGAACCGCTGCATCTTGCGTATCAGCATATTCTTTCGCCGCCGCAAGTGTTTCGCCGCATTTAGTATTAGTATATATTGTGGCCGCTTTTTGCACCGCTGCATCTTGCTTATCAGTATATTCTTTCGCCGCTGTTAGCATTACAGCATCCTGTGTATCAGTATAGTTTTTCGCCGCTGTCAGTGTTTCGGAACAAGCATTTCCGACATATTCTAAGTTTGCCGCAAGCCCGCGCCCGCTTGCCGCTGTTGCTGTCGGCACGATAATTCCGCTGTCGGCGGTAATTAACTTATAAAATCTCGTTGTTTCGTGAAACTGTGTGCGTTTATTAAAATCAGCAATATTATTGAATGTTACATCTTCATAAAAGTAAACCGAACGGTTTTCAGCGGCGAAATTATATTCTTCAATAGTAACACTCTCATCTGATTTAATTTGAATTGTAGTTGAACTTTTATTATCAACAAAGAAAAAGCTTATAATGTTATCGTTTGCAAATACAGGGATGGCAATTATTGTACCTCCCTGTTTTATTGTGACAAACACAATTCCCTTTCGCATTCCCTGTGCAATTTCAGCAAAAGTTTTATTTGCTTTTATAGGGCTTACTGCAACATCAATCTCAACCCACATAACAGACAATTTATCCACATCAAGCTCATTTATAGCCTGTGCAAGATCTTCAATGTCACCATGGTTCGCGTTTACGCTGTCAACAATAAGATTTATATGATATAATAGTTTCCATACCATTTCCAAAAACGATAAATTACCGTCAAGCACGCAAGGAATGACGGGAGTATAAACCGAATTAAGCGGAATTTTAACCTTTTCTAATTCTTTATCTTTTATAGTAATCATTATATAAACCTCCGATTAATATATATTCATGAAACATACTTCAAGCTCATCAAATATCATTTTATTAATATTTATAAGCGTTTCCCTAAATTCAAGTAACATCGCGCTGAATGTTGCGCTATTTCGTTTTCCAACAACATGATTTATATATTCATCAGTATTATTGAAGTTTTCTGTTCCGTTATCTGTTGTTCGGCCCGTGTTTTCCGTTCGGCTTGTTGCGTTTCCGTACGTTTCGCCGTGATTTTCTTCACTTAAATCTTGCGTTGTACTTGAATTGCGCTTATTTTCGTTTGTTCCGTTGCTTGTATTATTACTGCTTGTTTCAGCGGTATTTGTTCCGTTTTCTCTTGTTTCACTATTATTCGCGGTATTATTTGACTTTTTACGATAATTTGTTAGATAATAATTATCGTTTATACCGTTAACGCCGCTCACGCTTGTTTGCGGTGTGTCGCTGTATGCATCCGTATCAATACCGCTGATATTTGATTCAGCGTTTGTATTTCGGCTTACATTTTCAGTTGTTGACGCTGTTGCTGTTGCTGTGGTCGTTGCTTTTCCATTGTCAGTTATATTTTGATTTTCAGTGTTATTTCGGCTTATATTATTGTCGGCTACTGTATTTTGACTGCTTTCCGCATTCATGGTTGAAGATGAATTACCTGTATTTACAGTATTTTTTTCACCACCCTGGGATCCGTGATGTTCTTCCGTATAATCAACATCGTTCAGCGGGTTAAACTCAAGTGCCGCACTTTTATAAAGCTGATTATAGTACGGCATAATTTCACGGAGTTTTCGTGCAAGGTAATAATTAAACAGTCCGTATGTTTCAGCACCGATTTCCCGCGTGTAAAAATGAAAAAGTATTTCATGTTCTAAAATATTGCGGTATGATTCATCATATATCGGAAACCTAAAATTAAATATTTTCGGTTGCGCCGCTGTAATAATTTCATCTATTGTTTTTTCGTTTAATTCGGCGGGCGTGAATCCGCTTTGTACTTCGCAAATATATCGTAATTGTGACGTATAATTACTCATTTTTTATAACCTCCTCATTCTTTCGCTCTATTTCGGCAAACTTTACTTTAATGTTTAAGTTAAACATTTTATTAATTTTTGCAAATGCATCTTCGCGGGCCTTCAAGCGTGTTAAGCGGGCAATCTCAACGCCGCCGAAATTCGCGGTAACTTCATCACTTATCATTCTTTCTTTTTTATCAGTGTTGGCATTATCTATTCCGAAATACGTTAGACCCTCACAAATTATTTGGCGTTTTAGTATCTGTAATTTATCGGCAATATAGGGGGTTGTGACGTCAAGAACATTTATTTCCGATAAAGTACTTAAACCTTTTGTGCCGAATATAAAGGGAATATTGCCGTCATACTGTCGGAAAAGATTCTCCATTGTGAGCCGTTGACTATCTTCTGTCAAAATAATTTTCGGTGTTTTTTGTCCTTTTACATTAACATCGATAATTCGTTCACATTCTGATATTCGTTTTGCATATGAACGCAAGGCCAAAATTTCATTGGTTCGGGTTGAATTATTCCATATTATAACCGAATTTTCATTGGTTAGGTTCTTATTACGATAATTTACAGCCGGTGAAAATGCTACTCGCTTAAAAGGTTCTCTGTAAATATCAAATGTTGATGAACTGTAAAACTGTAAAACAACATATTGTTCAAGCTCTTCATCGTAATAAAACAGTGCTTTTCCGTCAAAACACAATATTAATTCAATAAATCTTGCATCAATTTCCGGCGGCAAATTCTCATATTTAATTCCCGCCATTGCAATTTCCGTTATACGGTTGAACCAAAAATTATACGATTCAATATTTTCGCGTTCAGCCTCTTTTCGGAAACGCTGTGTTATACTCATGCTATTTCGTATCATTTTAAACCTCCGTTATTCTAATGGTTTATTACGAACTTTATAATTCCCAACGTTAGCATTATCAACCCAAAATGTAATACCCTTATCAAATATCTCTCCAATTTTCGCCCTTGCGGCGGCATTGCAAGCCTCATATTCGTTATTTGCACTGGCCCGAACAACGCAACCTTTAGTTTGTATATAAGTAAAATTTTCCCTATTATGTATTGCAGGAGTTTCAACCTTATGGATCGCATAACCGTAATGCGTAAAATAATCATCGATAATTTTTACATATTCATCGCGTGGGCGCAATATATAAGCTCGAAATGTTTTATTTCCCATCGAATATAATGCAGTGCCGGTAATATTACCGCTCACTTTCGGGGGTATTCGGCTTGCTTTATCAACATCTGCTAAAATATGTCCGACTGACGTTGCGCCGCTTACTATCATACCGCCGCCAATCGGCAGCGCCGCTCCGCCCGATCCGCCCGCAATTGCAATACCGCCCGCAATTTGGCCAACTGCTAAGGCACTGGATAAAAGTAAATTGGCGGAATTTTGCGCAAGATATGTTTTAAATGAATCACTTACCCATGCGCATTGCGGAAAACCTGTCATAATACACATTTCGCTGAAATTTTTTGAACTTCCTTTATAACTTATCGGAATTGCACTAACACTTTGTGTTGGTGCTAAATCACTTTCAATATTAAATGTAATACTGCCCAGCCCATCGCCTGTGGTACTATCGTCAAAATCATACATTTTACCTTCCGAACCTGTTGAAACATAAAGACAATAAAACGGAGCTGTGTAAAGTTTTTTGTTTTCTACTGAAAATTTCGGATCTCTTTTTATTGACCATAGAAGATCTTGTAACCCGCCTTCAAATTCTGTTGGCGTCAACACAATTGAAATTACACCTTCCACTTTGTCGGCGTGATTTGTTACGATATCTTTTATTTTGTCTCTTGCATCAACTACCCATACACCATTTCCATTTGCAATACTTATTTTGCCAATTTCCGTTCTTTCGAGAGCGCTATACATTCCCTTTACCAATTCGCCGCCCGCAACCTCATAATTTGCGGGGTTGAATGATGAATACATTATAACACTCCAATTATTACCGAACGGTGCTTTACTTTCGCTGTCAACAACGTATTCGCCGATTGATATATTTTCTTCGACACGGTTTGAGCCTATCCAATCTTCATAAACATGATTTCGCTCAATCCAACATGCAGGAATTTCACAATACAGTTTAAAGGACTGGATAACATCTATTTCAAATTCTATTTCGCATGTGTTATCATTTATATAAAATATGTTCTTTATAAAAGCATAAAACCAACGGTTTAGATATCCTGTATTTTGATAACGTAAATAATTACACCCTATCAATGTATCGGCTGTAAACGGCAAGCGGATCCGCCCGTTTTCACGCACGTATATTGCTTTATCCGCGCTGTATACTACCCATTGTGCAAAAAATGAATTTTGCGCGGATACACTCGCAAAATAAAGTGTATGTTCATAATTAATATCAATGTTGATATTATTAAATAATTGTATTTTTGAATTTGGGCTTGGTGCTAACATTGTTTTACGGCGGGCAATAGTACACTATTGCCCGCCTTCCTCCCTTTGTAATTGTTACAATGATTTTGCAACCGTCATAAATGTCGGTCACAATGTTTTACTTACCTTTGTAAACACTAATTGTTGCGGTTGCTCCCTTTGAAGGATTTTCGTTTGAATCTGCATTAAGCGTTACTGTTGTTGCGGTTTCGTCTGCTCCGATAAATACTGTTCCGCGAACGTCAACATATGTCTTACTTGAGTTCGCACCCTTAAGCGTCCATGTAACAGATTTATTAAAGAATCCCGTTCCGCTAACTTTTGCGTTAAACTGTATTTCGCTGTTCGGAACAACCGTTGTGCTTGCGGGCGAAATGGTAACACTGTTAACCGACACTACACTGTCGCTAAACGTTGCGGCAGGCGCAAAAGGCGAAACGCTTATGATTTTCCAACAATGAAGGAATGCATTAGTATACAGCCCATCGGGGTTACGAATATCTTCCATAGTAATAAGTCGGTCATATATCTGAATAAAATCATCATCGATAATGACGGCGGGGATCTCACCAAGCTCCGAAAGCTGAGAATCTGTAATCCCCTTAATCTTTGCGCTTGTTACATTTCCATTTGCGTCATATGTAATATTTTCGCAAGTTTCGGGAGCGCATTGCGCAAGCCGGTTTATATCAATATCGCCGAATGAATCTACCATAAGTCTTTTAGACAAAAACTCGGCTTTATCCATATTGAACGCCGCCGCAAGAACGTTAACATCTATTGCCGCATCAAAATCGGCGGTTACAATAACAGTTTGGTTTACATGCTGTGAATGCGTTTTCACGCCCGCAATATTGTAATCTGCCGTCATAAACTTCATTTTATTGGAAGTTGCCTTAATTTGAGTAACAACAGATTTAACATTAGCATCTGTCGAAATTGCGGGAACTGAAATTGCCTTAATATTACCGTTTACAATATTCAGCGCAATAAGGTATTTCATAATATTAAATTCATCGTAATTGCTTGCGCTCACGAGACTTTCGTATATTTTTTCAATGAGCGTATACAACCCGTTTTCGCTTGTAAACGCAGCTGACAAATCCTCATTCGAAATTGTAGCAGGATACTTTACTTGATAGTTTACAATATGAAATGCGGCGCGAATATCGGGAATGCGCCTCTTAAAAACCGTTTCACTTGAAATATTCGGATTATAAAGTTCCGCATTTGCAATATTAACAAAAATCTCTTCAATCGTTTCACCCAAAGACAAAACACCCTTTTTGAGACTTTCCCAAGGGTTATTGTACATTTTACTTGTTACTGTGACAAGGATAATTCGGTTGATAAGATCCGTTGCAAACGCATTGCGCAAATTAGGCGAATCCATAATGATTTTACCAATTGCGCGGATAGAATCCGCATCCTTTGCAGTGAACGGAATATAATTCTTATAGTTTGTTGAAAAACCTTCGTTTATAATTCCGTTGATAACATCTTTAGATACATTCGTTAACGTGTATTTCTTAGGTCTTGTAGGCATGTTTTATTCCTCCGTAAACAAATCTTTTATTTTAATTCCCTTTTTTTTATCTTCGTTCTCATCGTCCGCAAGATTTTCGCCTTCATCACCTTCACCAAAAAATCGTTCCTTATATCGTTTCTTAAGTGAATTATATTTGTTTGTGACTTCTACCAATTCTTCCGAATTATCGGCAAAAGAATCGGAAAAATCTTCAAGAAAAGCTATTGCGTTTTCGCTTTCGTCTTCTCCGATAAAACCCTTCAAAGATTGAAGTAATTCTTCTTTAGTGCGTTTCATATTAGTATTCTCCATTCAGCACGGTGACACCGTTTATTTGTACTTTTACCTTTGCCATTTTACCATTCACCGACAGCATCTCATCAAATCCAGCCTGTGACTTCGGACCCCATTTTTGATCAATTTTACCGACATCATACCCATTTGCAGACAAGGCCCTTTGCATCAGCTCAAATTTTTCGCCGCGTTGCATCGGGCTCGTTACCCTAAAGCGTGTACGTTCGATTTCGGGAAAAACAAGAATTTTGTTGGGAATACCGTATTCGTTCCACCCGTCATTAAGTGTTGACATTATGATCCCGTCAACAAACGATTTAGCCTCAATAATAAGCGGAACACCGTTTGCGTTTTGTCCGACCACATAACCCACATGGTGGATCCTGCCGCTTGAATTGCGCTTAAAAACGCAAGCACCCGCCGCAAGCTCACCCTTTTCGGTGATATACTCAAGTGCCTCATCGTCTTTGATACCGCACCAATTTGTATAGTTACCTGCCGCGTTGTTATCCTGTCCAACAAAAGCATCAATCAATCCGTTGCAGTCATACAAATATGCGTTGTCTGTTATCCATTTTTGCGTTTTACTATCAAATTCGCTTTTACTATAAGTTGACTGATAATATTTAGTATATGCATAATCAAGCCGCCATTGCGTTGCTTTTTGTCCCGTTGTACCCATCAAATAATGAGCGGGGACTGTTCCGATCTCGCTGTCGGTTACGCCGCAATAATATGTACCTGCCAATAGTTTATTCTTCGGCAACCGCTTAAAAAGATATTTTACAAAATCTTCACTATTTTTCATTGCTCAACCTCTCATAAAGTTTTGTCACAATTAGCGTATTATTTTCAATTGTTTTCCTAAGGTCATTGACCTCACTTTTATGTTCGTTCATAATTTCGTTGATAACTGCTTGATTTTCCCTATCTTTTTTGACAATGTAAACTGCAAGTGCTATCATTGCCGCAATCGATACTCCGTATGTTGATATAATCTGTACCCATTGATCCATAAAATGTAAACCCCTTTTTACTATAATTGCAAGGGAACTGTTTAACGTTAGTTTGTAAGACCTATTCAGCGGCTCAGTCGGTTTCACCCGTTACATTCTGAACTCGCAACGTTATTTTGAACATGTTCCCCGCAAAATTATTGTAACACATAAGTTTATTTTTGTCAAGCGCGTATTAATTTAAATGCGTTCGAAAACTCATTTTTTATTTTTATGGATTCATAGCGAACCGCGCCTACATTATACATATTTCGTAAGGTCTGCAAACATATAGATTTTCGAACGGCTAATAGCATATTGGGTTGAAGATCCGAGTTTGTCAGCGCATATTTTATTAAACAGCTTTCATCAATATCACGGGATACAAAAATTAAACCTTCTTTATAATCTACCCATATTCCATAATTATTATTCATATATAATATTGTGAAATAATATTTCGCGCTTTGGGTTTTCTTTTGAACGAAATTTTTATTATCCCTCAAAAAATCGTTTTCCATATTATATTTACCGTATGCCGTGCCGTTTATGATTGAACCAAACCGCGTTTTCATTGCCGCATTGCTATACTCTTCGTTTTTTATCACCTCTACCAATATTTCATTATTAATGCGCTTTATAGTTTTATTCCCATACGGCGGCACAATATTAAAATAGTCAAAATACGGATTAGAAATTGTATACGCATTCGACAAAAAGAAAACTACAACATCTCGCAATCTTGCAATTGTTGAATACAATTCTAAAAAGTTTGTTACTTCATCTTGCAAATAGTGATAAACACCTTTATCAAGTATAAATTCGTCAAAGCATATTTTACTTACCTTTGGAAACGGAATTGATTTTAGGATCTTACCCGTTGATAATGCTTGCGCCTGCCCTGCATATTCGTCATTAATATAAAACATATTCCCTTTCACTTTAAATGCAACGTTCGGGAACTCCGGTTGTATATCGTCAAAAAACGATTTTAACCTTTGCGCTGTCACCTCCGTTTTATAGCGCCGAATGTATATAAACTCATTTTTATTTTTTAAAAAATCCTGTATTGCCCATCGTTTAAAAGCATATGTTTTGCCTACACCGCGCATACCAACAATAAAATTAAATAAACAATTATAGCTCAATGCTTTTCCTATTTCGTAATACATATTTTTTATCCCTTTCGCACTGTAAATTCGGTTTCATCAAGGACAATTCCGCCCGCCGTATGCACGGGCCGCAATTTTCCGCCGTATTTTGCGCCTTCCGTGAAATTCTCAAAAGTAACTTGTGAATGCAAATTTGCGGGCATCCCCGCGCATGTTACATTTAGTTTACCTTCAATTTCTTCAATGTATGTTTTAGCTCTTAAAAATTTAGCTCTTGTAAAACTTGATTCATGTTTCCATGCTCCAAGCTTTACTTCATCAATTTCCAATTCTTCGGGAATGTCATTACCTAATAAATGTAATGAATCAGTATCCGCATATAAAAAACGGTAAAACACTTTTTGCGCGCTTGAAATTGTTTTGTATCGTGCCCATGCTGTTATAAATGCCGCAATTGGAATATAAATCGGCTTGCGCTGTTCCCATTCTCCGAATAAATATCGTACATTGTCATTCAGCGGATCAATTACGGGAATCTTTGAGCGCACATTCGGGTTCATGCCAAACTTCCCGTAAAGCGAATTTAACATCAATTTCGCAATTGTCCGCAATGGTTTATTACCTTCAATCGTTGCTTGTTCTTTTACAGCATACCATTTATCAATATATGGACGGAACATTATATTTGAACTTTTCCATTTCCAACCGCCAATATATTCTATGTTATAAATATTGTAATGTGCTTGAAACAATTCCATATCAACGGAAGTTAAACATAATGTAACATCTTCGCCGTTGCTGTCAATTATATATTCCGTTGGATTGAATGCCGTGCTGTTTTTTAGCTGTATTGTCGGAATATAATTTTTCTTTAATTTGAAATTGCACCGTATCATTTGCACATACAAATCATATAAATCATCTTTTTCATAATTACCATCATAATATATTGGGTCTCCGTACGGTAAATTGCAATAATACATTACAGAAGGATATAAAGAGTTAACATCTAATACAATTCCGTTGCCAACTATTTTATGAGTAAAACGCGGGTTTGCATATGTAAAGCCGCCGCGATAACATTGCCGAACATCAGCATCATAATTAGGTTCGGGAAACCACCTTAAAAAACATTTTTTCGTTATTATTTCTTTGTAATTTGTTATTGCATTACTTGCCGTTGTATTCTTTGTTAAGCCTTGATGAAATAATATTTCTAAAGCTTGCGCCACAATTTGACAGTCATTACGCAAATAGTGTATTTCATCAATTGTCAATTCGTGCCCAATTTCACGATCCGCCGTATAGTCAATTTCTTCTTTTTGTATTGGTAAATTAAAGGCTTTTGCAATTTCCGCCACCTTAAACGGTAACAGCTTTAAAGAATCTAAAAAAGTTATTTTATGATTTTTCTTTTTTAGAATCTTAAAATACGTTGTAATTGAATAAAATATTCCTTTATCGCTTATAAGCGTCTGAAACGTGTTCGGCCGCTTATCTTCATTCGTTATATGACACCAACCATTTTTTAATAAATGGTAAATTATAAACTCTCCATCAAATTTTAAGTTATGAAAATATATCGTTTCTTGCTGTTTCGATAATTCTTTCATCTTTTCAAAAAACGATATTATATTATTCCCATAAATAAAATTTGAAATATTACCTATTTCACATAATCCCCATGCCCACACGCGGCAATCATCCGCGTTTGTTGTCGTTTCAAAGTCAGCCACATACATTTTATAACCCCATTATTTTATCGTATATAATTTCCCTTTGATTTTCTTGCTCAACAGGATCACGATAAAACAGTATAAACAAATAATCAGAGCCTAAACTTGCATCTATAAAATCATCAATATTCATTGATAGTATTTTATCTTTTATTTTAGCCAATCTCGGATCGTCTTTGCTAAATAAATTATTTAACATTGAAATATAATTATTCACATATTGCAAATTCTTTTTTTCAAGGTAATTCGGTCGAGTTTGTGTTTCGAGTGAGCGCAAATATGAGGGTATATCTCGTTCGCTGATTTGACTTATATCCTTTTTCGGCAACAAATTTACATCTCGCATTCTCCCCATTTGCGCCAAATTACCCCTTTCAATCTCGCCCAGTCTTGCGCGTTGTTTCGCGCGGCGTTCATTTATTAGGTCTAACTGTTTTTTCGCCTTTCTGTATATCGCATCGGGCAATTCAACACCTTTTTCCGTTTTTACTATTTTGTATCCCCCCTCCATAAACTCCCGCATAAACATCTTTGTTTCTGCAAGGTCTGAACTGTCTTTCAATTTTGAATATGATAATTTATCAACTTTAAAACCCCGCTTTTCAAACCTTTTTGCTTTTTCATTATAAGATTTTACCATTTTCTTTAATTCGGAATCAACAGTAACTTTCGGTTTTGCTGTAAATCTTTGCAATTCCGAAATTATACTTTCAATGTTCGCGCCGCTGTTTTTAATCTGTTTAACATATACCTTTTGCGGAATAGAAATATATTGCCCTGACAATTGGGCCTTCTTTTCAAGCCGCTTTATCTTTGCATTAAAGTTTTTTACCGCTTTTCGCAACAGCTCATCCTGTTTTGTCATTATATCACTTCCTTTTTAAATTTTCACGCACTATAAATCATCGGTTATAGTGCGTGAACCATTTTATTGATATATTGTATTCCCTGTTTTAGATATTATTTTGTAACAATATCCAATGTAAAGATTCTGTTTGCACCGTTTGTAATCTGACGAACGCGAACAGGTATCCCTTCTTCCCATGTGGGCGATCCGTACAAGCCGAAAATACGCTTAAGGGAATTATATATTCCGTATGAAGTTGCCGTATATGTATGCCCGTTTACATCAATCAACGTTACGCGCGGCGTTGTACGGACTTCGCCCGTTTTTTCATCTACAATTTCAACGGGTTCAATTATCACGTCTTTTACATTAATTTCCTTGCCGATATGATCCGCAATTCGTACTTCGGGCGAATTCAAAGCGTTATACAATTTCGCCTTATCGTTGTTGCTTTCAGCAACAAACGAACTGTAAATTGATGCGGTTGCTGTGTTGATACCGTCAATAATTTCATTTTTCTTGTTGATTACCGTAAGAGTTTCATTCATCATAGTTTTTGCCTTTCTAAGAAAACCATTTATTATATTTTTTCGGTTTCCTTGACGCGCTGTTTAACAACGCGTTTCGCTTTGCTCCCACAAAGCTCGTCAGAAGGATTTAAAAAACGAGATAAGATACTAATTTATGCCGCGTTGATTTCGGGCAATTTGTATACCATTTATAACCTGTCCCATATCGGCCATTATACGGTTCTATTATGCCAAGTCGTTTACGAGAGACGTACCCGCGGGCCATTGAGTTGATAGCCGCATAATGCAATGTTGTTATATCAACCAACGCCGTAACCAAATAGCAAGGAAGATCTTCCGCATCAAAAATTTTGTATGTTCCAGACCGCTTGTCAACTGTCATTGCGTAAAATGTTTCCCATTTTGCCTCTATAATTTGTTGAGCAATTGCATTCAAATCAACAGGCAATTCTCTTTTGACAAAGATACGATTCGCAATATTATCGTATTCAATGCGTTCTTTCGTTTCAGTATTTACAAAGTAAATCATTTTTCTATCCTTTCGTTATTCCCACCCACCCCACCTATTATATTATTTCACTTCAACGTAAATAATGAAGTAATTGTCATCTTCCGTCAGCATCGATACGTTCTTCACGCTGTAATCCGTGCCATCATCAGCACAAACGCATTCTTTTGGACTATGATAAAGCATAATCTCATCATCATACTTTACCACCATACACCGACATTTAAGCGGTTGATAATTTTGAAGAATTTTTGCATAACACGCTGTGATCTCTTCATACGGTTTAGCAAAGATTTGCCACATTTTGACTAATT
>OIWT01003395.1_pt1 | contig 14680 bp, 14 predicted proteins | sample 1587701 | NCBI WGS metagenome assembly OIWT01 (sample SAMEA3888904, study PRJEB22519) | human gut metagenome | biome: human gut; feature: human-associated habitat; material: faeces | place: Denmark | collected 2009
GGTTGAAGAGTATTGAGATTGGTGATGAGTGTTTTGAGAATGTGAAGGAAGTGAAGTTGATTGGGCTGCATCAGTTGGAGAGTGTGGTGATTGGAAAGAATAGCTTCACGAAGCAGAAGAACAATGCTGGTAATGATCCAGACCGTCATTTCTATTTGAAGAATTGTGAGAGAGTGAGAGAATTGAAAATGGGTGTGTATTCCTTCTCTGACTATTCAGTGTGTGAGATTGAGAATGTGCCTTCTTTGGAGGTGATTGAGATTGGTGAATTGAATGAAGAGAGTGAGTGTTTCTGGTGTGCTTTATTGGGAATGAAGAGTGATTCTGAAAGAATGAAATGATGAATAGACTTGCCCCATTTGAAGTCACTTCTCTTAGGTGATGGTGTATTTGAGTTTTGTTCTCGTGCAGTGTTTGAGAGTAGATGATTTGAAATGGAGTTGATTTGTAGATATGCCTGAATTGACTTCTGTTCGATTAGGTGGGAGGAACTTCTATTCTGTGGAACATGTTAGGATGAATAACGCTGGGAAGATGAAGGTGACTGAAGTGCAAAGAGGTGAAGACACGATAAAAGAGCACTACTGGATTACTTCACGTGCGTTTGGAATTGAATTGGGAATCGTCAATTCTTCTGCAGCAGTGTTTAGGTATGGAAGCCTGCAGATGGCTGTTGACAGGAATGGAAGATGCATTACTCCCTCCTATGTGTATTATCCGGAGAATGGTAATCCATGCCCTGTCTGTGGGTCCTTTGTAAAGAATTGGATTAAAGCATATCCTAAGAATGTTATTCATGACTTTTTGCCGTTGGTTGGCGTGAAGTATAGTGATCCTGTTGTAAAACACGTCCAGGAATCAGTTGAATTCACGATTGTGGATGATGGTGATAATATGCCGGTGGTTGTTTTCAAGCAGAATGGAGAAGAGAAAAGACTCTATCCGGAACAAGTATCCTCTTGCATTCTGGAGCATCTCAAGAAATTGACCCGGATTTTATGCGGGTTTAATATTACGGATGTTGTCATATCTGTACCTGTGTGGTTTTCATCCTTGCAACGCCAGCTCATTCGTGATGCGGCAGTGGCAGTTGGTTTAAATCCAATTCGGGTGATTCCTGATCCCGTTGCAGCTGCATATGCATATGCTGATGTGCTAGACTTGGATAAGTGGGATTCTCCAAAGGGAAAGGTAGTATTGGTGTATGATCTAAGGAGCACTTCCTTTAGTGCCACAGTACAAAAGATGAAAGGTGTTGTGTATTCTGTGCTGGCGTATGAATACGATTTGCAGCTGGGAGGAAATGACTTCGACAGGCTGATTCGAGATGACTTGATCAAGACGTACAAGGAGGAAGCAGAGGAGGAGTATGGAGAGTTGAGCAAGAGAGACATTGACAAGTTGTTGAAGAAGTGTGAAGATGTGAAGATTGATTTGAGAGTTCTCATGGACACGGAGATTGTAATCAATGACGACATTGATTGGACGTACAATCTGTCTCGTAGTCATATGAATGATCTGATCAGCGGTAAGATCGATGAGTCGATCCGTTTGTGTGACGAGGCGATCACAAAGGCGGGTTTGACGGTGAATGACATTGATGAGATTGTACTGGTGGGTGGTTCAACACGGTTGTACATCGTGGAAGAGAAGCTGAGGAATCACTTCCCTCATCTGGAGATAAAACACTCTGTAAAACGCGAAGAGTGTATCGCCACTGGCGCCGCCCGCTACGCCTACGCCCTGTCCACCGGCAAGTACTTCGTCACGCCCTCTCATCCCTAATCCCTGTTTCCTTTCAACAAACAAGCAGCACACACTACTCCTTCTCCGCACACGGCGAGTGCGTACGCAGACGCTGCAGACCGAAGTCCGTCGTCATGAGCTGAGGCTCGCTCAGCTCCGCCGATGCATCGACCATCAGGTCGTCCGGCACCTCCAGCGAGTACCGATACGCGTGGTTGTACGGACTGTCATCTACACATCACTCCCAAACACCACAACCACCGTCCTTCAGCTGATTACCAAGATTGTGAACCACGTTGTAATTCTCACGCAATCCCACGAAGTACTCGACCGTCGTGTACCTCAGCGTCGAAATCGACCGCTTCTCGCAGATCACGCAGGCGCGCTCATGATACTGGAGAATGGACGCGGGGAACATGTTGGACACGGATTCCTCCAGCACGTGGTGCAACGAACGCGCGGCGTGAGCACCGACGAACAGCGCGCACACCTCATGCGCTTCCATGATCGTGCCCAATCCCATCGTCAGAACGTACTTGCTTCCCATCGCCGCCTCGTCGATGGCCTCTTCCTCGTAGTCGTAGTCCAGGAGGCCGTTGCGGGTGTGGAAGCGATCATTGATGATGAAGGAGGTGCGCGTCTTCTGACGCGTCTTGCTGGTGAGGCAGCTGCCGGGCGTGTTGCCTCCGATGGCGGCCTCCGAGTCCACTTCGCAGCACACGAGACGAAGACCTCCAATACGCTTGATCTCCTCCTCAAAGGCGCTGCACTCGGCCTCGTAGTCGACGGCCGTTCCGTTCAGGAAGAACACGTTCTCCGGCACAGCATCCACGAAACGGAAGAAGTACTCGTACATACGCGATGCGAAGCTCCTCACATCATCCTTTCCAATGCCACGGAACTCCTCCAGCTGGAAAAAGACGACATTGCGGAAGGAGACGTCCCCGGACTTAAACGCCGTCACCAGATCGTCATACCTACACTTCACGCACTCCGACGAGGGACGTACAGAGGCTTCATGGAAGGGAGGGGATTCGGAAGAACGAGAGAAAACGGCTTGTCCTCGGTGGGGGTAAACTCCTTGATCTTCCTCACAATATAGTCTGCGGCAAAGCGCAGCGCATCGGTGTTGTTGTTCTCAATAATCACTCTCATCGCAGTATATCGGCAGGATTCCACGAAAAACGCAGGATACCAAGTTTCGACCGGAAAGGGATCGAATCGAAAAAAAGAATAGCCAATGGAGGGGAGTTACGGCAAGTGCCCTCCTTTCCTTCTCGCATCGCGGAGAGGAAAAGAGTACGAGCCTGTAATAGCAGAAGACGCCTTTCAAAAAGAACAGGGCAAAAAATGGGCTCCGCGGGGAATCGAACTCCGGACCTCTCGCACCCGAAGCGAGAATCATACCACTAGACCACAAAGCCGCTGGTATTGTTCCTTCCCTACTGCTTATACGCAGCGGAATGCACCAAGTTCAACGCAAGGGCGCACATTCTCTCGAAAGATGGGGTTCATTCCCGTCGTACTCGCGCTTTCCCTCTGGCTCATCACGCTCATTGTGGAGCGGAGGCACATTCTGCTGTATGGGAAGGCGTTGCTGCGATTCTCGTTCCTTGTGGGTCAGCTCTGCGTTTCGATTCTTCACTTCGGGTTATTTGCCTTATCCGTGTTCTTCGGCTATGAGCTGATCGCCTTTTGCGTCCACTCCAAGCGCACGAGAAGGAAATGGGAGTGGAAAATGGATTACGATGCACAGTTGGAGGAGAGGCTGAATGGCGACGACAACGAATCGCTGCAGGAGAAGGAATTGCGAGCCGAGATTACAAAGGAGTGGATGACCAGCGAGTCCATCCAACACGAGATTGGTAGGGATGGGAGTGAGAGTCGAGTGTAGACCACATCAACCAGCTCATCCTCCGGAGCGTCTTCGACTCTACCTTTCTGCGTAGGGAATGAAGTGGAACTGGGATCGTAGTGTCTCGCTCGCTAAACAACGACCTGTATGGGGGAATGGAGAGTCTACTGCTGAAGAGCGAGAAGGAGCTGATGAAAGCAGCCGTCCGTCCCGATCTCTTCTTCACCATGTCCAACGCGCTGCTTTTGCTCCTTACCGACAACCTCTCCTCCTACCGTCTGATGCGCGAGCAGGCCGCCTATGCCCACCACGACCTCTTCTTCGCCAAGCGCAAGAACCGCTCCTACAGCCCCAAGTTCATTTCCGGGGCCTTTTCCGCCCAGAACCTGAAGGACCGCCACGCCGCCATCCACCAGCAGTTCCAGCGCCACGGCCTGCTCCACCCCGCCCTCCGCGACAAGGAGCTGACCGCCGTGTACATGCGCTATGTTCGTTCGACGCGAGGGAGTGAGCCATAGCTGGCCCAGCAGTTGCTCTGCCACTTGGTGCCCGTCTCCACGCACTCGGCGTTCCTCCGCGACACGCTCAGCGAGCTCCTGGTGAACCACGTGCTGTTGCCCTGCTGCTCCCTGCTCACACCCGCACGCTTCAATCGCGCTGTCATCCTTCTGGCCTCCCACCGCCTCCAATCCCTTCTCAACGCGCTCACGCTCCAAGTGGCCATGTCCAATGACTCCTTCACCTCCTCCACTCACTCCATCGTACTTCTCTTCTCCTTCTCTCAGCGTAGTCCGCCCGCCGAGACAACGCCCTCCAGTATCTCACCTACAACTGCTCTCGCTTCCAAGCCGAGACTCTCATCTATCACGCACCCGCAGGCACCTTTCTGATCCGCTCGCCACACCCCTTCTCTCCGTTCTTCATTCTCTCCTACGGCGAGGAGAAGAAGGTGGCGACGGGCCTCGATTCCGAGAAGGAGAAGAAGCAATTCGTCGTGACCCATCGCATCATCGAGAAGACAGAAAACGGGTATGTTTCGGGAGCGACGTACGCGAGTCTGGATGCCGTGCTGGACGCGATGAAGGAGGCGTTGCACTACGGTCTGCGACTGGACGCGGAGCACAACGTGATCGGCTGCGAGTCGATGCCGTGGTTCAACGAACGCAAGGTGAAGGAGGTGCGCCGTGGTGCGAGCGATGCGGCGTAAAGAGTAGAGAGGAAGAAGAGGGCGCTGGCGGGCGAGGCGATCGAATTGGACCTGCTGAAGAAGAGCTACGACCCGTGTCGCGAGGACGAGGCTTCCATTTTAAGACGGCTCAACCGCGTCAATGGTACGTCTCTCCTCCCTCCTCCTTCTCAGCCTCCTACCGCGGCCGGCACCTGCGCTCCAGCGAGGACGACATGACCGCTGGCACGCCCGCCTCCTTCTCCTCATCCCCAGACCTCTCCCTCTCCTGGATGGCGGGCCTCGACGAGGTAGAGGACCATCTCCGCCAGCGCTCCTTCCTCCTCCACAGTCTCCGCTCCGCCACCACCGCCGTCATCCGACAGTACCTCCACCAGCCCGATCACGCGCTCACCGCCGCCTGCCCCGCCGTCGTCGCGCTGGTGGACCTGTATGCGGCCATTCTGGGCTACGAGCTGCTGCCCGCCGTCGACGGCATCTGGACCGTCCTGCAGCAGGCGACCATCCCCGCGCAGCTGCTACGGCCCGCAAACACGCTGCAGTTCGCGAAGGAGGCCATCGCGTTTCTGCTCAACACGCAGGTGGGCGTTTGACGGGGGCGTGAGTCGTAGGGGCTGTACGGATTCTTTGCCGCCTTCTCGCCCGCGCAGTGGGCGCAGTTCTACAAACACTCCGCCATTCTCGCCATTCCGGAAAACGTGGGGTTTTCGATGATGTGTGGAGGGTAGCGAAAGGAAGTGATGCGACAGGCGGGGGCCGTGGCGGGTGTTCGCTTCGGCATCGAGGAGGTGGCGGAGGAGTCCTCCATTCACTCGCTGCCTGTGAGTGGTGGGAAGGTGGAGAGTGGGAAGGTGGAGAATGGTGGGAAGGTGGAGAAGGGGAAGGTGGAGAAGGGGAAGGTGGAGAATGGGAAGGTGGACAGTGGACAGTTGGAGGGAAAAGAAGTGGCAGAAAACGACGACATTTCTGGCATTCCAGAGGGCGCGGATTTGTTCGGATTCGATTCAAGGACGCCAACGGAAACGCGAACAGAGAACCCAAGCACACCCTCTCCAATTCCCCAAATCGGGATGATTTCGGACCTCGTCTTCTTCGCGGCGCCTCTTGACCGGTAGATTGACGAGATCTGCTCCATCGACATCTCCGACTACGCTATTGCCTGGAGCCCGCAGGAGAACAAGAACGTCGTGTGGTTCGTCGTTCAGGTCGCCACGCCCACACAAACCTGGATGTAACGCCCGTGCAGTGTTCTCAGCCCCAGAGTGCGTCATCGATTCTCCACACTCCATTCCTTTCATCTCGCCGTTCGGTCTCTTCTCCCGCCAAAATTCCCTCCCTTCCCGCCAAAACGCTTCGGCGCCAAAAGCAACTTCGACCCGACGTACCTTCGCGTTCGCTGTGTCGCGCTGTCCCGGTACTTCCAAGCCATTCTGGACTGTCCACGCGTCCGCCAGACCAAGAGCTTTTTGGCGCTCTTTCTGCCGGGAGAGGAGATTCGCCCGCGTGTGGCGGAGGTGGAAAAGGAGGAGGAGGAAGAGGAGGTGAGAGAAGAAGGTGAAGGTGGATGAGAGGTGTGAAGAACAGAGAAGGAAGAGGCGGTGGAGGAGGAGGCGGATCCGTTCACACGGCTGCAGGTGCTGGAGTCGCGGTTATTCGGCGTTGTGGACGAGGTGTTGCAGGTCGATTCCTCTTCGTCGCTTCTCCACCTCCTTCAGACCCTCCTCGAGCAGTGTGTGACGAAGAGGTGTGTTATCTTCAGATCTGCTCGCGTCGTGTCTGGGGGCAGCCTGTTCCAGCTCTATACGCGTCTCGAAGCGAAGTGCGTGGAGAGCGAGAATGTGGCGTTTATGCTGGGTTTGGCTCGTGTTTGTTTCTGGCCTGATGAGGCCTGGTTCCTAGGCGACGTGTCCTTCTTCTTGCATCCCGAAGGGGAAGAGTCCTACGAAGACGAGGCGCGGAATGCCATGCTGGCGCTGTTCGCCGACTCGCTGCTCAGTCCCTTCAAGGAGCTCGACTCCATGCGGTCCATCCGACTGAGCGTGCTGCGCGTGTTCGAGCAGTTCCAGGACGAGGTCATGTGCCAGAATTTCTGCCTCCACCTCATCGATTTGGCGGTCGCTTCTCTTTTTCCACAGATTGAAGTCTGGTCTCATCTGGTCGAAACCAGAGAGGAGGAGCTCTCCTCGGATTCGTACGTTTGTTAACAAACAACTTCTAAAGCTACTCGAGAAGGTGGCGTTCTCGTAAAAAGGAATTCACGAACTCGTAGGTCATTAACGTGATCGAGGAAGATGGAACCACCCGGATGAGGTTTGGAAGCAGGCCACCGTAAAAACCAACAATTCCTTCCTTCCTACGGTTCAAGGCCCATCGCCATTCTCACTTCCAGATCTTCAGCGCGCAGTCCAGCATATTCTTGTACGACGACTTCGCGTTCAACTGCTGCATTCGCGACCGGAATACTTGAAGGGGGTACGTGATCATCGACGCACAGAACTTGCTTATCGCGCCACAGTACAGACCCGTCTTGTAATCCTACGGGTGAGGTGAATCCGGTGGAAAGACGATAGCGATGTTGTAGTTCCTCTCGATGCGCTTCAACTCCTCGTAGATCACAAACTGGATCGCCGCATGCGACGTCAATAACAACGATGGAATGAGACCGCAATAGAGCGTGTGAAACCCTTCTTCTCGGACAATGCGAATCAACGCGTCCATCATCCCATTGTACGGTTTATAACCCGGCATCTAGACTTTACACAAGGGAATGACCACCACCTTCGAGAGCCGACTCTGCAACTGCAGACGCGTCTTCAAGAACCATAATGGACACGTGATTGTGCTTCCGATGACACCCGCTTCCAATGACGATATCATATTGTAGAAACCGTTGAGCTGATCGACGCATAGCAACCGCTTGTACCGGTTCTTTGCATTTTCATAGAAAGCAAAGTAGACACTCCACGACGTAACCGATCCAATGACAGCTGGAGTGATTCCCTGATAGAAGACCCGTAATCCCCCTTCCCTGTATGCAGTCTTCATAATCACCCAAAAGTTCTTCATGAAATTGTATCCCGTCTCACTGTTCACCTGCAACCGCGTCTTTATGAAGTCGAGAGGGTGCAAACAGATGGTCGTCATAAAACCTAGTCCCTTCAATTTCCATCGCATCGACTACCTCCACACATTCCAGAGACAAAGTGACGCCCCACATTCTCTTCCCTTGGACGACTCATTGGCTGAACGGCGTATTCCAGTAGTGGCAACGAGTAGAGAAGAGCGAGAAAAAAATCAACAGACCCTTTCTTTTTCACTGGGAAGAGGAGCTGTGTCATGAAAAGAGAAGGCAAAAAACGAACCGATATTGCTATCTTCACAATTACGACCCATGGGAATTAAAAACTTCTGGGCTATTGTAGAGCCACATGGGAGGAACATATCTGTAGAGAGTCTTCGCGGAAAGCGGCTTGCGGTCGACATTAGCATCTGGCTGAATCAAATCGTGCGGGCAGCACGGACCAAGGATGGAGAAACGGTAAATGACGCCCACATTTACATTGTGATCTTTCGATTGTGCAAGCTCCTGTATTACGGTATCAAGCCTGTGATTGTGTTCGATGGGGATGCCCCGGCCATCAAGAAGCGTACAATCGCCCAACGGCGTGAGAAGGCCAATAAGGCGGCAAAACACATGGATGAGCTGCGGAAGGAATTGATCGCCACGGAACTCGTCGAGCAGTTGAATCAAGTTGTGTTTTCCTACTCCTGTTAGGAATAGACTTCCTCCCCAGCAGCCTCGATGCCGCCTCCATCACAAACTGCAGAACAAGAAGATCAAGCGGAAGAAGAGTATATCGGAATTGAAGAGGAAGAGGAGCAATTGTCCAATCTCGTCACTCAGCACACTTCCGAGAATGAGGTCGTGTATATCGACTTGCCCTACCACAACGAAGTTCTCCACATAGCCGTCAACACGCCGCAACTCCTCGATGTGCCTCACCGACTGTTCCCTCGCATTCTCGGCGTTTTGAAGGCAAAACTCCAGCGACGTGCTTTGAAGCTCCTGGAGGAGTGTGAGGGGGACCCCAACGAATTGAGTCGCCGTCAGCTCGAGTTCACTCGCTTCCGCTCGCGTGTGCTGAAGCAGGTGTTTTCGCTTATTCAATCCACCCAGCCCGAGCAGCAGGAACTCCAGAAAACGAACGGATTTGAGTACTCCTTCCAACAGAACAATCACTCCGTGTTTGATGACTACACGAGTGCCCGAAGGCGTGAAGTGCCTGCTTCGGAAGAGGAGTGGAGCACCGAATTCGAGGGTGTTTTTGACAAACAGCGAAAACGGATGAATGACGCGTTCTTCGCCTCGCTGGGCAAGCGGCCGAAGGTGGAGGTGGAGGCGGAGGAGGAAGGAGAAGGGTGTGGAGTGTACCTGCATTTGAAGGAGCTGGTGGCGACGGAGGACCCGTCGGTGCACGTGTATGGGAGGGATTGGAGTGTGATGAGGGAAGGGGGTGAAGAGTTGGCGCAGCTGATGGAGGAGGTGGTGAGGAGTGGAGTGAGTGATGGGAGTGATGTGGGTGAAGTGAATGGCATGAGTGGTGTGAGTGGGGATGTGAGTGAGGTGAAAGGAGATGTGAATGAAGTGAGTGGAGATGTGAAAGGAGGTGTGAGTGAAGTGAGTAATGGGAACGAAGTGAAGGGTGGTGTGGGTGGAGGTGTGAAGGAAGTGAGTGAAGTGAAAGGAGATATGAGTGATGGTGAGAGTAATGGAGTGAATGAAGTGAGTGATGTGAATGAAGAGAATGAAATGAATGAAGTGAAGGATGATGGGAATAACACTAATGGGAATGATGGGAATGGAGTGAGTGAAGAAAAGGAAGTGAGTGTTGAAGAAGGAGTCAAGGAGAAGGTGAAGGACGAGAGAGAAACAGAAACACGCACAGAATCACCACCAACTCTAATGGACGGCAAAGAAGCAGAGAAGGAAGAAGAGAACATGATTGAAGGCGACCTCCTCTTTGAAGTCCTCAACAACGGCACCCTCCTCGTCTCAAGAGAGGACTCAAATAGGGGGGATCCCACACACTCCACCGAAACACAATTGCCTTCCCTCCTTCCCACTCCAGAACAAACCTCGGCTCTTCTCCACTCCACGCCCCAGGAGTTGCAGCAACACAAACACGATCTTCTCCAGCAATACCGCCACTTTTCGAGCCAAAACGCGTTCGTCTCCGAAGATGTGATTCTGGACATTGTCGAGGTTCTTCGTGTTTTTGGCATACCGTATGTGTTTGCGCCGGGAGAGGCCGAAGCGCAGTGCTCCTTTTTGGAAATGATGGGCCTGGTGGACGGAATTGTCAGTAACGATTCCGATGTGTTTGCATTTGGAGGAAAGACGCTCTATCGCAACTTCTTCGTGGATAATCGCTATGTGGAGGCGTATAGAAGCGACGATCTAGAAAAGGAGGTGGGTTTCACTCAGGATCGCATTATCCTGTACGCAATGCTCGAAGGGTGCGACTATTGTGAGGTAGCTTGTGTAGCAGCCGTGCTCATGCAGTAGGGCGTTGAAGGGCTGGGAAAGGTCATGGCAATGGAGATCCTTTCCTTCTTCCCATCTGCGGACAAAATGAGGACAGTTGGATCGACGTAGTGGCTGTCGTTTGATTTCATGTGTAGGATTGAAGAAGCATGCCGATTACTCGATCACGATGAACAGAGTGAAGAAATGAATCCAGAATTCCTGAAATTTGTCAAACTGCACGAAAAGAAGTTGAAAGAATTGCATTTGGGCAATGTCGTGAATGCGTCTGTGAACAACGCCTTTTTGTTCCCCTCCATCGATATGAGTCTCGAGCCCTTTTCATGGGGTGAACTGAAGCTGTCGACTCTACAACAGTTCTGTAATCTGCATCCCACGGTGGATTATGAGCGTTTGGAGAAGTTCGTGCAGCCTGTTCTTCAGTCACAGCACAGGGATGTTCAACTCAAGTAAGAGTGAAGAATGGAGATCATCTGTAGAATAACGGACATGCTGACCTACGATAGTCACAGCTGCATCCGGAAAGAGAAGTCCAAGCGTTTGCTTGAGGCGGTCAAGCGTTTAACTCGTTGCAACTCTTTGTTTAACAAACCCATGCGAATTAGATCAGAGGCTTCGCTTCCTCGCCCTTCTCGTAACCGCCCTTATTCTTCTTAATCACAATACCAAATATGATGACAAAACCGATGACAATGCAGATTCCACCGACAATGAACCACGGAACGTAGTTCGTAGGCTTCGGCGTAGGTTTCACGGTGGGGGGAACCGTCGGAGGGAGGGTAGGAGGCAACGTCGTAGGGCGAACAGTCGGGGGTAGGGTAGTGGGAGGGAGAGTAGTGGGAGGAAGAGTGGTGGGAGGAAGAGTAGTAGGAGGAAGGGTGGTAGGCGGATTAGTAGTAGGAGGAGTAGTGGTGGGAGGAAGGGTAGTAGGCGGATTAGTAGTAGGAGGGAGAGTAGTAGGAGGAAGGGTGGTTGGGGGAACCGTAGTGGGAGGAGTAGTGGTGGGAGGAAGGGTCGTAGGAGGAAGGGTCGTTGGTTTGTGAGTAGGTCTTCCAATAGCATCATCAACACTATTCTTATTCTTATAGCCACCCACTATTTTCACTGTTCCATATGAAGAAGCAGCTACCTACAAGATGAGGGAATGACACAATTCGAAACCCGATTACTCGATTCTGCAGTAGAAACGACGCACAGCAAGGCAATTAATAGAACAACAAAGACACTCTTCATTTCACGTTTTCTTCTGTCGCAAAAACGAAAGACACAATCATTCGGGACGTTTTGCGCCAAAACCCTATTCTTTCATATGTCTTTCTTGCTCATTCGTGAGTAATAGGTACTTCTGAACATAATATGGGATGAAGGAGAAGCGAAACAAACAATTGAACAAGTGACAATGATAAACACTAAGAATGGAATCACTACTGCCCTTCGCCTATTTCCTCGGAACAAAGGCCACTGTCTTGATCTTGTCCACTCCCAGTCCACTCATATCAATTCCAGTCTTCGCAGAAGGGTTGTTGTACTTCTCCACATTGAATCTCCCCGTGTTGCACAGCCACACAGCCGCATTACTGATCCAACGAGCCGTTCCTTTGAAAGTGAATTCCTTGAACAGCTTCGACGCAGCTGTGTCAATCACCATTCTTCCGTCCGAATCATCGCCATCTGGCTTGAACACAATCGAGGCGCATCCAGTACTCTCACGAGCAAACACACGGAACCCATTCCTCACCAGTCTCCTCTCATCCATCTCACACAACGTCTCACCCTCATAGATGGCCGTCAGACCAAAGTCAAGCTTCGCAATCTTCTTCATGTCAAACACATCTCCTTCGTAGGTAGCAAAGTGACCACTCGTTGGCATATCACTATATACTCTTCTCATGAACCTTCCACCATCGATGCTCTTCTCCTTGTCCTTCACAATCTCATATCCATAGAACTTCGTGAAGTACAAATCCGCTTCGTACGTGTAGGGATAATGCTCCAAAAACCAGAACACACCACCTCCTTTGCGATAGAAGTGGTTCACCGTCTCAAGGAACGCGTTGCAATAGTTCTTGTTTTTCCCACCACTCTTTGGGAACTCACCATCTCCAGGAGAACAGGTGATGAAAGCTACTCGAATCCTCCCACTCAGCAACTTGTCAATCGCAGTCTTGTAGTCGTAGGCATACTCAATGTTGAATCCCTTGCCAATCGGTTTGCCATTCCTTGTGGTGGGTCCCAGCTTCAACACGGGAGAGAATCGCTCCTCATTCACTTCCTTTCCATTGATCAACACCTCTTCCGTGATGTCTTCATCAATCACACTTCCATTATCATGTTTATCTCCTCTGCACAAATACAGAACCACAAAGAGAATGGTGTAGTCAGTGAAACCACCATCAGCTCCCAGATCGTACTGACGGTTGTTTTCAATGACATCAATTATGCTCCCATCCATCCCCTCTGTCACATCATCAATGCGAATGTCCTTCATTTCCAACTCATACTCACTCTGCACATCGCAAATCGTCTTCACCATCTCATCATAATACAGCCCATTCTTCTTGGTCAGAAGCACGGAATCCACCTTCTTCTCCTCCACACCGTACACACTCGTGGATCTGGAAGCGTTATCCTTGGAGGCAATCACATCAGACAGTCGAAGGGGATTGGCGTGCCAAATCATACTGGGGAACAGGTCGTGGAAACCGCACAGATAGGAACCGATGCCCACACCCACATAGCTCATCTCAAAGGTGCTCACAATGGATCGGACCTCCTCTCTCGTCTCCTTGCATAGAACACCATTCGTACACACCATCATCACCGAAGAGAAGGAGCGAGAGTTGCACGTGCAGCAGGCGTAACGGAGACAGTCCTGAAGAACGGTGTTGGGGACAGGCTGACTGATCGCCTCCAGCACGGCGGCAATCACGGGCGTTTCCCACAGGTCAGCAGAAGGCACGCCCGTGGCAACTCGAACCACTCGATCCGTCGCCACCCAGATGTCAACACATGGCAGCTGCAGATTGCTGATGTTGCGAAGGAGCGTGAACAGGGTGATGAAGGAATGAGCACGGTTCGTCTCACTGAACGCCAGCGAAGAGCAGTCAATCACGAACCCACAGTTGTAGAATCGCGTCTTGGCACTGCCCAGCTTCTTGAAGAACTTCCCATCTCCACTCTTCGTGACAAGGTACTTGATGTACTTCGCAATGATGATGGACGTTCCTGACGTGGCTGCCACGAACGAAGACGCCTTGTTCGGCACGAAGATGGACAGGTTGAGTGAGTCGAAGTAGTTGTCCGGCTTCACACAGCCACTCATGCCTCGAATGAAGCCCTCTCCTCCCTTGATCATGGGAACGTAGTTCAAATCCGCGTCGCGGATGTCCACAGGAGTTGCCTTCTTGATGGCTGTGATGGTGCTCACAAGAACAGCAGACTGGGGTGACTCCAAGTTGGTGTTCAGAACAGGAGGAACAGTCATGTTTCCATTTCCTGCATTGACTGGCTCTCCACCCACTTGTTTGGATGCTGGCTTCTTGGACAGGATGCAGGAGGAGAGGAAGTCAACACTCTTCACCAATTCCTCCACGGTTTTCACAAGCACTATGTTCTCTCCAAAGTTGGCCTTCAAACAATTCTCCAGCTTGGTCTGGTTCGCTCCTGACAACGCCTCATCTCCACTGCCAACAATGCACAAGAGGAACAATCTGTCCTTGAACACATTGAAAGCATCCGTCACACACGTCTCTCTGGACATGAGCTGCTCACTGAAACCATCCCCAATGATCACATTCACCGACTCTGACTCATCCCTGAAAGAAGACAACAAATCCAAGGGAGTGGAGGGGATCTTCACAATTCCCTCAACATCAGAAGCAACTGCCAGTAGTTGGTCCACAGAACACTCTCCCAGCTCCACCTGAACAAACTTCTTCCTTCCACAGGACACGAACAGGTCAAATCTCACACCCAGCTCTCTCAGCATCACAATGAACATAGCAGTCGCCAGCGTTCTCAGTCTCGCCTTTCCAGGCTTGTGACTGCAGTTCGTGTCAACGATGAGGTTGATCTTCTGATAGGGACTCCTTCCCTCAGTGTTCCTTTCCATCATGGAGTACACAACTCGAGAAGCCGCACTGATCACACACTTCTTGTAGCTCTCGTCAATCACAACCTCTTCCTGGGGAATGGACACGGGAATCAACCTGTCAAGCTTGGGATAGATGTACTCAACAACTCCTCTGCGACTGTAGGCATTCTCGAAGATGCGGTCGATCGTCTGCTTCTCCATGATCTTGAGATAGTCGCGGTAGTTGATCCCACGGTAGTCATCAACCTTCTTGGT
>OIWT01003400.1_pt1 | contig 14671 bp, 20 predicted proteins | sample 1587701 | NCBI WGS metagenome assembly OIWT01 (sample SAMEA3888904, study PRJEB22519) | human gut metagenome | biome: human gut; feature: human-associated habitat; material: faeces | place: Denmark | collected 2009
TTGCAGGACGTAATTCGGTCTGATGAAGAGGTTGCTTAAAGTTGTAAACTACTGTTATAATAACATGAATGTTTTGATAAAGGAAAGCCCGAGGGGGATGCAAATCTCTGCAGCCCTTCCGTCCATGACCGCCGCCCCCTCAAATGTGAAAAACCGCGAAATTCACAAGGGGGGATATAAGCAAAATTTTGGAATTGAATAACAGACAGCTCCAGGCTTTTGGCCCGGAGCTTTTTGTTGTGCAGGAAGGAGACTTTTTATGGATGACTGCCAGCGTCGGCAGATAGAGACGATGCGGAAACAGGGGATGGGCTACAAGGCCATCGCCCGGGAAACAAAGCTGTCACGGGACAGCGTACGGAATTACTGCCGCTGGCATCACCTGAACGGATATGGTGCCGCTGTTGCCGCGGCTTTCAGAAAGGAAACGGTGTATGAAATCATCTGATATGGAATGGAAAGTCCTGCCTATCGGGCAGCTGAAGCCTGCGGCGTATAACCCAAGGAAGCAGCTGAAACCCGGCGACAAGGAATACGAAAAAATCAAGAATTCCATCAAGGAGTTCGGTTATGTGGAACCCATCATCGTGAACTACGACATGACCGTCATCGGGGGCCACCAGCGCCTCAATGTGCTGAAAGACCTGGGCTACGAAGAAGTTCAGTGTGTCGTTGTCCACATCGAGGACGAACACAAGGTCAAGGCTCTCAACATTGCGCTCAACAAAATCACTGGCGCCTGGAACGAACAACTCCTGGCTGACCTTATCGTGGATTTGCAGAGCGTCGATTTCAATGTAGACCTGACAGGCTTTGAGGCGCCGGAAGTCGAACAGCTCTTTTCCAAAGTCCATAACAAGAAAGTGAAAGAAGATGACTTTGATGTGGACGGGGAATTGGAGCTGCCGACCTTTTCCCAGGACGGTGACATCTGGCTCCTTGGCGACCACCGCGTCATCTGTGGGGATGCCACTCTGCCGGAAACCTATGCAAGGCTGATGGATGGGAAGAAGGCCAACCTGGTACTGACAGACCCGCCGTACAATGTGAATGTGGAAGAAACGGCCGGAAAAATTAAGAACGACAATATGCCGGACGATAAGTTCTACCAGTTCCTGTTCAGCGCTTTTGTCAACATGGAACAGAACATGGAACCAGACGCCTCTATCTATGTGTTCCACGCCGATACACAAGGCCTGAATTTCCGTAAGGCATTCAAGGATGCCGGATTTTACCTGTCCGGGTGCTGCATTTGGAAGAAGAATGCCCTGGTTCTGGGGCGCAGCCCGTACCAGTGGCAGCATGAGCCGTGCCTGTTCGGCTGGAAACTGAATGGGAAGCACCAGTGGTATTCCGACCGCAAGCAGACAACTATTTGGGAATATGATCGTCCGAAATCCAGCAAGGAACATCCGACCATGAAGCCGGTGGCACTGATGGCTTATCCTATTCAGAATTCATCCATGAGCCACTGCATCGTCCTGGACCCGTTCCTCGGTTCCGGTTCCACACTCATGGCTTGCCAACAGACAGACCGTATCTGCTATGGCATTGAACTGGATAGGAAATTTGTCGATGTTATCGTGAAGCGATATATCGAGCAGGCGGGGAGTGATAGCGTATTTGTGTTACGCGAAAATGAGAAAATTCCCTATGATAACATGCAGAAATAACTTGCTATTATCGGCGTTCAGAGTGATATATGTACTAACAAAACAAGGAGGTACATAGACCATGACAATCCAGACTACTATGAACGACCGCAAGGAACTGGCCAAGAAGCTCATTCCTTTCAACCATAACGAAAAGCTTTATTACGCCGGAACGCCGACATTCGCCTTTGAAGGGCATGGCTTCCGCATCCTTCGTAACGGCGACATTGAATGTGAAAATGAAAAAACAGAAGCAGCCATGATTGGCTTCCTTCAGCAGGAAGGCATCCTTCCACAGCCGCAAGCGGTACAGAAACCACAATCGCAGCATGATGAAGAAACTGAACAGGGAACAGAGCCGGAAATGATGGAAATCAAGATCCCGGCTGACGGCATGGACGGGGCGCAGATGTGCAACCTGGTCTTCATGCTCCATGCCCAGCAGTATCTGCTGAACCGGGCTGCGGGACAAGAAAACATTCATGTGCCGGACAGGCTGATTGAAGACCTGAAAGATGAGCCTGTGTCGGACAGGACTTCCTTCTTTGCGGTCTACCAGAATTACAGCAAGGAAGGCCGGGGATTCCTGATTACCGCGGAAACGGTGACATTCTGCTTTGCCGTAACCGGTAACGCCGTGAAGAACCGCGCTTTGGTTGAATTGGCGGCCTTCATGGTCAGCGCGGCGAAAAAGGCGAAACGGGTCAATCCCGCCACCCGGAAGCCGGAGAATGAGAAATACTACCTGCGGATGTGGCTCCTTCGCGTCGGCATGGGAACCAAAGCCAGCCACGAATCGCGCATGGCCCTGCTGAAAGGACTGAATGGCTGGAGCGCCTTCCGCACAGAAGCGGAAGCCCAAGCACACTCCGAACGGCAGAAGGACCGCCGGAATCAAAACAGATAAATTCTCAATTTAATTCATAATTATTCTCAAAATGACTTGCTATTATGTGCCTTTAGAGTGATATATAGTGTACCGAAAGAACACACGCACACATAGAAAGGACAGAGATAATTATGAAAACACTGCACTTTGGAATCGAAATGGAAATGACAGGGATTACGAGAAACCGGGCGGTCAGCCTTATGGCCCGCTTCTTCGGAACGGAAAGTCGGCATGAAGGCGGAGCCTACGATACTTACTCCGCAAGAGACGACCAGGGACGGAAATGGAAAGCCATGAACGACTCCAGCCTGCTTCCACAAAAAAAGGTGAACGGCGAAATCATAGACGCTTCCAACAACTACCGCACGGAAGTGGTCAGCCCCATCCTTTCCTACGAAGACATTCCGAAGTTGCAGGAACTGGTGCGGACGCTCCGCAAGGCTGGAGCCTTTGCCAACAAGTCTTGCGGCATCCACATCCACGTCGGAGCTGAACGGTTCACGGCGAAGACCCTGCGGAACTTGGTGAACATCATGGCGAGCAAGGAAGATATGATTTACCGCGCCCTCCAGATCAACCCCTCGCGGGAAAGCCGGTACTGCCGGAAAACGAACACTACATTTTTAAAAGACCTCAACCGGAAAAAGCCGGACACGATGGACGGCATCGCCGACCTCTGGTATCAGGAAGCACCCTATGGACGGGATCATCACTACAACAGCACCCGCTACCACGGGCTGAACCTGCACGCCACCTTCACCAAGGGAACCGTCGAATTCCGGCTTTTCAACGGGACGCTTCACGCCGGGGAAATCAAGGCCTACATCCAGTTCTGCCTTGCGGTTGCCCATCAGGCGCTCACGCAGAAGAAAGCCTCGGCACGGAAGACCGAAACGGACAATGAAAAATACGCCTTCCGGTGCTGGATGCTCCGGCTGGGACTTATCGGCGACGAATTCAAGACCTGCCGGCTCCACTTCCTCAAACACATCATGGGCAACTCCGCATGGCGCAACGCCGCCGCTTGAAGGGGATAGCCTCACGGGCAGCTTCGGCTGCCCTTAGGGTGGTAGAAGGGCATTCCCTTCAGAAAGGATGAGAGCGATGAACAAAAAAATCTACATTGCCTATGGCAGCAACATGAGTGAGGTGCAGATGGCACAGCGGTGCCCCGATGCCACCCTTGCGGAGACAGGACGGGTGAATGGGTATGAGCTGCTTTTCAAAGGTTCCCTGGCCGGGTGCTACGCCACTATCGAGAAGAAGGCGGATGCTTTCGTGCCGGTCGTCCTCTGGCGCATTTCCGCGGCAGACGAACGGAGACTTGATGCATACGAAGGCTTTCCACGGTTCTACTACAAGAAAACCATCCCTGTCGAAACGGACGGCGGCACAATCCAGGGTCTGGTGTATATTATGCACGAAGACCGGCGCTTCGGCATTCCGGAAACATGGTACTACCAGAACATGGAGCGGGATTACCGCAAGTTCGGTTTCAACCTGTCCATCCTGCGGCGGGGATTACGGAACAGCCGGGCAAGGACGAAAGGCGCACGGGTACGGCTGATTTTTATGGATGATGTGCAGGCACCGCCTGCAGGTACTGAAGGCACCGTCCAGTACGTCGATGATGCCGGAATCATCCATGTGCATTGGGATACGGGCGGCAGCCTTGGTCTGGTACCTGATGCCGATGAATGGGAATTAATCGAATAAAATGCATAAATAACCGAAGAATGACTTGCTATTATGTGCGTTTAGAGTGATATATATACACGACGAAGGGGAAAGCCCCAAAGAAAAAGCACATGAAAGCGAGGAACTTACCATGACAAACATCTACGCACTCCGCAACCATTTCGAACTCCACGAATACAATACGGCAATTACAAGAGCCGATTTTGAAGCCCATTTCAAGGTTACCAAGGAAAAAGTGACATTCACTTTCAACGGCTGGGATGGAAACAGCTACCATGGCGAAAGCCGCACAGCGCGCGTCTACCGGACGGATGTAAAAGGCTATGAAGACGCCCGGTTCATCAAAGTAGGGAAGGGGCTTCATTACATCGAGGATGATCGCCAGATTCTTGAAGAAGCAACCGGGGAAACCCACCCGAGCGCCGGATGGCTGGGGAACGTAATGAGGGCCGATAAACGGTAAGCCTTCCAGAACTTCAGGCAGGGCCGCAAGGCCCTGTTCCTTGTCATGAAATAAATACATAAATGTTTGCGAAAAGACTTGCTATTATGTGCGTTTAGAGTGATATATATATACACGACGAAAGGGAAAGCCCCAAAGGAAAAACACATGAAAGCGAGGAAGTTACGATGACAAGATTTGAAAAGGACTACCACGAAATGCTGAAAGGCGCAGGGCGGTACATTCTGGAAAACCGGATGGAAGAAATCAAGAAACTGAAGAAAGAACAGCGGGCCTGCAAGAACCGCTTCCGATTCCAGGGCATCTGCCAGACCCTCAGCCTGGAACGGGAATACGAGGCTCTTGAAGAACTTTACTGAGGAGTCCGAAAAGAGACCGCAAGGAAATAATTGAAAAGTAAGAGGAGACCGCAGATGCGGCCTTCTCTGTCGTACAGCCCGCAAGGGCTTTTTTTATTGGGAGGTGAGCGCCATTGGCTGTACGAGGAAGGAAACCAAAACCGACGGCACTCAAGGTGCTGGAAGGAAATCCCGGCCACCGGCCGCTCAACAAAAAAGAACCGCTGCCAAAGGGACGTCTGCCCCGCTGTCCGGACTGGCTGGAAGACGATGCCAAGAAGGAATGGAAGCGGCTGGGGAAAGTTCTCTCAGAGATGGGGATGCTGACCAATCTGGATATGATGGCCTTTGCCGGATACTGTCAGGCGTACGCCCGGTGGAAAGGGGCGGAAGAATTCATTACCCAGCATGGGGATATGGTGCGGACGCCGAACGGTTACCTGCAACAGGTGCCACAGGTGTCTATTGCCCAGACCAACCTCAAGATCATGCTGAAATTCTGCGAGCAGTTCGGCCTGACACCGTCTGCCCGGAGCCGTATGGTCGGGGAAGAAAACGGGGCAGAAAAAGAAACGGATGAAATGGAACTGCTGTTAAGGGGGTGACAAGTTTGGCATTTGTGTATAAGCCGTCAGCGTTCATGCTGCCGGATTCCCATTATGATAAGGCAAAGGCGGACCGGGCCGTCGCTTTCATCGAGAATCTCTGTCATACCAAAGGAAAATGGGCCGGGAAGCCTTTCCTGCTCTTGCCCTGGCAGGAACAGATTGTGCGTGATTTGTTCGGTATCGTGAAGGAAGACGGGAAACGGCAGTTCCTGACGGCCTATATAGAGATACCAAAGAAGAACGGGAAGAGTGAGCTGGCTGCCGCTATTGCCCTGTACCTTCTCTACGCCGACAATGAACCGAGCGCGGAAGTCTATGGCGCAGCCTGTGACCGAAACCAGGCTTCCATCGTCTTTGATGTCGCCCGGCAGATGGTGGAAATGAGTCCCGCGCTCCTGCGCCGTTCCAAGATACGGTCGGCAGGGAAGCGGATCATCAACTACCGCAACGCCGGGTTCTACCAGGTGTTGTCAGCAGAAACAGGAACCAAGCACGGACTGAATGTTTCGGGGCTGGTATTTGACGAAATCCACGCCCAGCCGAACCGAAAGCTCTACGATGTGCTGACTAAAGGCTCCGGTGATGCCCGGGAGCAGCCGCTCTTTTTCATCATCACCACAGCGGGCAACGACAAGAACAGCATCTGTTATGAACTGCATACCAAGGCATTGGATTTGATGCAGGGCCGTAAGAAAGATTATACGTTCTATCCTGTCGTATATGGTCTGGAAGTTGATGAGGACTGGACGGATGAAGCCAACTGGTACAAGGCGAACCCATCTCTGGGTCACACTATCAAAATTGAGCGTGTCCGGGAAGCGTATCAGAACGCCATTGAAAATCCTGCGGAAGAGAATGTGTTTAAACAGCTCCGGCTCAATATTTGGACATCGGCCAGCATCCGATGGATTCCGGAACAGGTCTACGATAAAGGGGACCTTCCCATCAACCTGGATTCTCTCCAGGGCAGGATGTGCTACGGCGGCCTGGATTTGTCCAGTACATCAGATATCACGGCCCTGGTTCTGGCTTTTCCGCCACGGAATGATGATGAGAAATATATCCTTTTGCCATTTTTCTGGTTGCCGGAAGACACACTGGAACTGCGGTGCCGCCGGGACCATGTCCTTTACGATGTCTGGCAGAAACAGGGCTTCATCCAGACGACGGGAGGGAACGTTATCCATTACGGATTCATTGAAAAATTTATCGAGCGTCTGGGCGAAACCTACAATATCCGGGAAATCGCTTACGACCGGTGGAATGCTACTCAGATGGTGCAGAACATGGAAGACATGGGCTTTACCATGGTTCCCTGCGGCCAAGGCTTCAAGGATATGTCGCCGCCTTCCAAGGAACTATTCAAGCTCCTGATGGAAGGAAACATCATCCATGGCGGCAACCCTGTCCTCAAATGGATGGCGGGGAATGTAGTCATGCGGCAGGACCCGGCGGGGAACATCAAGCCGGATAAAGAAAAATCCGTCGAAAAAATCGACGGAATTGTGGCGTCCATCATGGCACTGGATCGCTGTATCCGTAACGGAACAGGCAGCGGCAGCGTCTATGATGAACGTGGCGTTATTATTTTTTGAGTAATTGGATACGTGCATCAAAAAAAGCCCAAACGTCGCAGAAATGGAAGTAAGCATAGACGTAAGGACTGACAGGAAGGCGGGCCAGTAGCAGCTGGCCCGTTACCTGCCATCATTTTATCACGATACGGAAAGTGTGGCAATGATGAGTGAGAAAATCGCATGTGCTTTTTTTGTGCCCATTTTTAGGAGGTAATTTATGAAAATTCCATTCTTATCCCAATTCTTCAAGTCAAGGGACAAGCCTCAGAACTATTATATCGGCACAGATTTCCGTTACCTGTTCGGCCCGTCTACGAGCGGCAATACGGTAAACGAGTTCACGGCCATGCAGACGACAGCCGTGTATGCTTGTGTGCGGATTTTGGCGGAAACACTGGCGGCTCTGCCACTCCAGATGTACCGTTACACGCCGGGCGGCAAAGAACGGGTCTATGATCATCCGCTTTATCATCTGCTCCATGACGAGCCGAACCCGGAGATGACGTCGTTCATCTTCAGGGAAACGCTCATGAGCCATCTGCTCATCTGGGGCAATGCCTATGCCCAGATTATCCGTGACCGCCTGGGAAGGGTGCAGGGGCTTTATCCGTTGCGGCCGGATAAGATGAACGTGTGCCGGGATGACCAGGGGCGGATTTTTTATCTGTACACCAAGACCAGTGATGAGAATCCGAACATCAGGCCGTATGGGCAGGTAGCCTTGCCTAAAGAAGAAGTGCTGCACATCCCTGGACTTGGTTTTGATGGCTTGGTTGGATATTCGCCGATTGCCATGGCCCGCAACGCCGTGGGTATGACCATGGCCTGTGAGGAATACGGCGCGTCTTTCTTTGCCAACGGGGCCAGTCCCAGCGGGGTACTGGAACATCCAGGTGTTTTAAAAGATCCGGCTAAAGTCCGGGATTCCTGGAATGCTGTCTATCGAGGGACGGGCAACGCCCACAAGGTGGCTGTGTTAGAAGAAGGCATGAAGTACCAGCAGATCGGCATCCCGCCGGAAGAAGCGCAGTTCCTGGAAACACGGAAGTTCCAGCTTGATGAGATTGCCAGATTGTACCGCATCCCGCCACATATGATTGGCGACCTGGAGAAAAGCTCTTTCAATAATATCGAGCAGCAGTCCATGGAATTTGTGAAATACACACTGGACCCCTGGGTCATCCGCTGGGAGCAGGCCATGCAGAAAGCCCTGTTCCTGCCGGAAGAAAAGAAGCAGTATTTCCTCAAGTTCAACGTGAATGGCCTCATGCGCGGCGACTACGAAAGCCGCATGACCGGATACAGCATCGGCCGGCAGAACGGCTGGCTGTCTGCCAACGATATCCGGGAGATGGAAGACATGAATCCTGTGCCGGATGAGGAAGGCGGCAACCTGTATCTTGTGAACGGTAGCATGACCAAGCTCAAGGATGCCGGGGCCTTTGCCCAGAAGGGAGAAACGAATGAAACATAAATTTTGGAGATGGGTGTCCAACGAAGCGCCCGATACCTTCGGCAGCGAGAGGACGCTGTACCTAAATGGCCAGATTTCAGATGAAACCTGGTGGGGTGACGAGGTGACGCCGAAGGCTTTCAAGGATGAACTGAACGCAGGCAGCGGCGATATCACCCTCTGGATCAACAGTCCGGGCGGTGACTGCTTTGCGGCTGCTCAGATTTATAACATGCTCATGGAGTATCCGGGAAATGTCACCGTGAAAATTGATGGCCTGGCGGCTTCAGCGGCCTCAGTCATTGCTATGGCCGGCACAAAAGTCTGCATGTCGCCGGTGGCTATCCTGATGATTCATAATCCAGCTACCATGGCTTATGGGGACAAAGCCGAGATGGAAAAGACCATCGGTATGCTGAGCGAGGTCAAGGAAAGCATCATCAATGCCTATGAAATCAAAAGCGGCCTGGCCCGCACGAAGATTGCCCACATGATGGACAATGAAACCTGGCTTAACGCGAGGAAAGCGGTGGAGCTGGGCTTTGCCGATGAAATTCTCTTTGATAAAAACGAGGAAGAACCTGAATCATCCGCTATGCTGTACAGCCCGGTCACGGTGACGAATTCCTTTGTACAGAAATTAAAACCGAAGAAACCCTTACAGAAAGTGCCAGTCGCTGATTTGGAAAAGCGGCTGGCATTACTTATTCATTGATAGGAGGAAAACATAATGGATACGATTTTAGCACTGCGTGAAAAGAGAAAGAACCTCTGGGAATCCGCCAAGACTTTCCTGGATACGGTGCGCGATGAAAACGGCATGGTGTCCGCCGAAGACGCCACCCGTTACGACAAGATGGAAGCGGATGTGGTGAATCTGGGCAAGGAAATCGACCGCCTGGAACGCCAGCAGCGTATGGATGCCATGATGGCTCAGCCGACTTCAGCACCTATTGTAGAACAGCCGGGCAAACCGAATCCGGAAGGTGAGAAGAAAGGACTCGCATCCATGGCTTACAAGAAGGCCTTCTGGAATAGCATCCGCCATAAGAATTTCATCGATGTGCAGAACGCCTTGAGTGTGGGTACTGATGCCGATGGCGGCTATCTGGTGCCGGATGAATTCGAGCATCAGCTCATCGACAAACTCCAGGAAGAGAACTTCTTCCGCAGCCTGGCGACGATCATCCATACCAGCGGCGACCGTAAGATTCCTATCGTAACAGGTCATGGCGAAGCCGCCTGGATGGAAGAAAATGGCTTGTATCCGGACAGCCAGGACACCTTTGGCCAGCAGTCCATCGGGGCCTATAAACTGGGGACGGCCATCCGCGTTTCGGAAGAACTCCTGAACGATAATGCTTTCGACTTGGAAAGCTATATCTCCAGTGAATTTGCCCGCCGTATCGGCACGAAGGAAGAAGAAGCCTTCCTTGTCGGTGATGGCAAGAGCAAGCCGACCGGCGTGTTCCCGTCTGCGGAATTGGGCGTCACTGCCAATGGGGCTTCTATCACCTTCGATGATGTCATTGATTTGTACCATTCCCTGCGCATCCCGTATCGTCGCAAGGCCGTATGGCTCCTGAATGATTCCACCATCAAAGCACTGCGCAAAGTCAAGGACAACAATGGCAATTACATCTGGCAGCCGTCCGTCACGGCGGGGACGCCGGATACCATTCTGAACCGCCCCTGCTACAGCACATCCTTTGCGCCGGAACTGGCTGCTGGCAATCGCCCGGTTCTCTTTGGCGACTTCAGCTATTACTGGATCTCCGACAGAGAATCCCGCTCCTTCAAGCGCCTCAACGAGCTGTATGCCGCCAACGGCCAGATTGGTTTCCTCGCCAGCCAGCGCGTTGATGGCATGCTGATGCTCCCGGAAGCGGTCAAGGCTCTCGATGTGAAAGCGAAGGCCTAAGCCATGCTGGTCAGCCTGGAAGAAGCCAGGAAATATCTGCGGATTGATGAGGATGACACGTCGAATGATGATGTCATCCTGTCATCCCTGGAAACGGCCCAGTCGCTATGCCTGGACCTGGCCCGCTGCGAGGAAGCGGATGCCGAAGAAAACCCGGTCGTATTCCACGAAGCCATTCTGTATGCTGCCGCCTTTTTGTATGAGCACCGGGAAGAAGCGGATTATTCCGGACTGCTGAAGATGCTGCGGTGGTTATTGTTCGGTGTGCGGCGCAGCCGCTTTTGAAAGGGGAGAGCGCAATGCAGGTGGGAAAACTTAACAAGAGAGTGCAGATTATCAGCCGGAAAGCGCAGACTGACGATTTGGGATTCGATACGTTACAAGATGTGGTTCATTGTACCTGCTGGGCATCCATCGAGCCTGCCAGAGGCAAGGTGTTCTATGAAATGGAGCGCAAGGCGGATACGGAATACAGCAAAATCACCATCCGCTGGCGTCCGGGCATTACCCATGACATGAAGGTGAAATATCAGGATCATCTGTATGACATCGATACGATAGTAGACCCGTATATGCGCCATGAATCCCTGGAACTGTACTGTACGGAAGAAATCAGGGGGCAGGACGATGAGCAAGGGTGATTTGGATATCCAGGGAATAGACGAGCTGTCCGGCAAACTGCTCTCTGCGATTGAGGAATTTCCAGGAACTGCTGAAAAGGGGCTGGTAACGATTGGCAACAAACTCAAGAAGGAATGTGTAAACCAGACCCCGGAAGGCAGTACGGGCAAACTGAAGAAGGGATGGAAACACAAGGTAACGGGCTATAACGGTTCAGAGCTGACCTATGAGCTGACGAACAAGCACCCAGTTCATCACCTGTTGAACAATGGGCATGTCAAGAAAACGCCCGGTGGCAGGACCGTAGGCTATTATGAAGGCCAGCACTACACGGAAAAAGCCGTGAAGCTGTTCGAATCTCAGGACTTGCAGCCCGGCCTGGAAAAACTCACAAAGAAACTCATCAAGAAAGCAGGCGGCCTATGATTCACGACATCGACATCCTGCAGGCAGTACAGCAGAAACTGAAAGAACAGTTCCCGTATCCCGTGTACCTGCAGGAAGTGAAGGAAGGATTCAGGCCACCTGCATTTTTCCTGAAGTCCATGACCGTAACTTCGCCGCAAGGCGATAAGGACGTATACCGGGATACGGATATTTACATTACCTATATACCGCAGAAACAGGCGGCCAGCACCTCTATCTATGAAGTGTTGGCCGCTGCTGAAGACCTGTTCCGTGACGGGATTGCCGTCCAGAACAGGTTTTTTGCTGTCATGAATCTGAGTGAAGAACTCATTGGACAGGATAACGACGGCGGACGGGTGACGATGACCATCCAGTATTATGACTCCGCCGATGAAACGGAAGCCGCTGAAATCATGAGGGTACTGCATCAGCGGTATCGGGGAAAGGAGACAACGAAACATGAAAATGCCATCCATTAATGTCGTGTTCAAGGAAAAAGGCATCAGCGCTATTGAGCGCAGTGAACGCGGCATTGTTCTGATGATTCTGAAGGAAGAAACGCTGCCTTCAGAAACGGAGACGAACCTGTATACGGCAGATGATATTCCCAAGGAACTGTCGGACAGCAACCGGGAACAGCTGGAACTGGCGCTCCGGGGCTATGTGAACAGCCCGAAGAAGGTCATTGCCGAAATCATCAGCAGTGAGACGGAAGACTATACAGATATCCTGAAGGTTATTGAAAATAAATGCTTTGACTATCTGGTTATCCCGGATATTGAAACATCGCACATTGATACCATCGCCACCTGGGTCAAAGGGATGCGTACCAATAAAGACAAGATGATAAAGGCTGTGCTGCCGGACTGTACGGCAGACACGGAAGGCGTCATCAACTTCGTCAACAAGACGATTCAGACTAAGACCAAGACGTATACGACAGCGCAGTACTGCAGCCGCATTGCCGGCATCATCGCTGGGACGCCTATGACGATTTCCTGTACCTACGCGCCGCTGCCGGAGGTCATCGGCTGTGATGTATGGACGAAAGAGGAAATGGATACCATGGCCGGCGCCGGGAAGCTGTTCTTTTTCTTTGACGGGGAAAAGGTGAAACTGGCCCGGGGCATCAATTCCCTGGTGACCACCGTCCAGGACAAGGGAACGAGCTTCCAGAAAATCAAGCTCGTGGATTTGATGGATATGATGCATGATGATATCCGCACGACGGCCCAGGACCATTATCTTGGCAAGTACGCCAACAGCTATGCGAACCGCTGCCTGCTGGTGACGGCCATTCAGGGCTACCTCGACCAGCTGGCTCAGGAAGGACTGCTGGAACAGGACCAGAATACCGCCTACATCGATGTGGAATCCACGAAAATCTGGCTGGAATCCAACGGCAAATATACCAAAGCGGAACTGGCTGACATGTCTGAAATGGACATCAAGCTGGCCAATATCGGAAGCAATGTGTTCATAGCCGTAAAAGCGTCGCTCCTGGATGCCATGGAAGACGTGACGGTAACTATTCATATCTAGGAGGTGAGGCGGTATGAACAGCATGGAAGCCAAACGGGTCATGAATGGCAAGTACGCTGACCTCTATATCGACGGCGACTTGATGGCCGAAGCCACAGCCTTTAAAGCTGAGGTCACACTGACCAAGGAAGAGGTGAAGATGCTCCGCCATGTGGGCAAGGGCTACAAGGTCACGGGGTATGACTGCAAGGGTGAACTGAAACTCCATAAAGTGTCGAGTTACATGATTAAGAAGATGAACGACAACATCAAGGCGGGCAAACAGACGGTAGTGACCATCGTTTCTGTCTTGGATGATAAGGATGCTATCGGCAGTGAACGTATCGTCATCAAGGACGCGACCTTCGACAGCCTGATTCTGGCGGATTGGGAAGTAGATAAGATGGGCGAAGAAAGTTACAGCTTCACCTTCTCAGACTGGGATTTACTGGATTTAGCATAAGGAGAAAACGACTATGAATATGGTAGACAGGCTGCTGAAAGCAGACGTAGTGAACAAGCTAGCCGAACGGCCCACAAAAAAGGTGAAGATGGAGCGGCTGAGCAAGCTGTTTGGCTTCGATTTCGTTATCACGCTCCGGGCCATCGACCCGGAACGCTATGCCGACATCCAGAAGATGGCCGTGGATTTTACCAATGGCAATGCCGATGACGTGGATATTTACCGGATGCAGACCCAGACGCTCCTGGCGGGGATTGCCGACCCGGATTTCAAGAACAAAGAGCTGATGGAAAAATTCGGAGCAACTCTGCCGGCGGATATTATCCGTAAACTGTTTCTGGCCGGCGAGATTGCCGACCTTACGGCGCAGATTACCGAACTCAATGGCTACACTACTCAGAAAAAGGCGGATGAAGCCGTAAAAAACTAATCCGGACCGATGGCGAAGTGCAGGCGATGTATTTCCTCTTCAGGGACCATCACCTGCTGCCGTCAGAGGTCATGAAACTCGGATACGGTGAACGCCAGGTGCTTTATGCCTTTGTGCGATATGAGATGGAAGAAAGAGAGCAGAAAAAATAATTGAATACGCCAATTCAATTGGTGTTTTTAAAGATGACATTCAAGCGTGTAGTTGTTGTTATTATGTTTTATCAATTGGAATTTAACTTCGTCGAATTGCTGAAGCCCCAAATTAAACATAGGTTTTTCTAATAGCATTCCAATGATTTTATTATCTTCAATATCTTCATAAAGAACCTTGTGTGAGTATAAGGTATAGTCTCCTTGATGGAACGATACTAAAACAGAATCAGGATAGTTATGGTCACGGAATTGATCCAATTCATGAATCGATCTAAGATATTTAATCGTTTCAGAATCTTCACCCTTATTGATCATGTTAATTTCATACTGGTAGAGTGATGAATCAAACTTTTTTAGAGATATTAGTTCATGATTGGAAATATATTTAGAACGAAAATTTATGCATAAACTTTTATCACCTGGAAAAAAGTGAATTTTTTGAGGAGTATAAGAGGCAGCTCCAAGAACATGAAA